>Ga0164292_10000212_pt1 | contig 41625 bp, 43 predicted proteins | sample GEODES117metaG_FD_111486 | JGI IMG/M metagenome (GOLD analysis project Ga0164292, IMG submission 111486) | Eutrophic lake water microbial communities from Lake Mendota, Wisconsin, USA - GEODES117 metaG | ecosystem: Environmental > Aquatic > Freshwater > Lake | place: USA: Lake Mendota...
TGTTCCTCCAGGTATAGATACCATTCGTGTGAAGATGTGGGGAGCCGCCGGCGGCGGTGGTCCATATTTGACTGATGCAGGTGGCGGTGGCGGATTTACCGAATTTGAACTGGCAGTTACTCCTGGCGAATCCTTAGAGATTTCGGTGGGCCAAGGTGGTAAGGCAGCGTTGGGTGGCACTGGTGGAGCTGGCGGTTGGCCAGGTGGCGGAGGTGGTGGAAGCGGCAATCTGCCGGCAATTATTTCAGGCGTTTCTTTCATAATTGGCGGCGGCGGCGGCGGTGGTGGTGCAACAATCATCAGACGCCTAACAAATAATACTCTAATCGCTGTTGCTGGCGCTGGTGGTGGAAGTGCATTTGGCCGTAACGGTGGCGGTGGCGGCGGACTTGAAGGTCAATTCACGGCCCTTACGAATGAATTTAATCAGTATGGCTTTGGTGGAACACAGAGTGCTGGCGGTGCTCCGGCTCAAAACACCTTTGTACCCAATTCAGTATTGGGCACTGCCGGTTCGGCTTTTCTGGGAGGTGTTGGTGCCACAGATTTAAATCCCGATAACCAACGTAAAGGAGGCGGCGGCGGAGGCAGTGGTTATTACGGTGGTGGCGGTGGCAGCGCCTACGATGGTTCTGGATTGGGTGTAGGTAGTTCAGGAGGAGGGGGAAGTGGATTTTTGTTGTGCACCAACTGCCCCAATTTAAGCGGTTCACTCCTTGGAGCCGATCCGTATGTTGAAACACCAGCGAATCCTACCGATCCATTGTTGACTGATTATCCGGGCACTGCAATAGGAAATCCTGGCGGCGATGGCGGCAACGGGATTATTCAGATTTGCTATTCAATTCCTGCATGTTCACCAACATTCAATCCAATACCCGCTTTTTGCGCTGGTGATGCAGCACCAGTATTACCTTCAACTTCATTAAATGGAATAGTAGGAACATGGTCGCCAGCAACAGTAAGTAATACAACAGGCGGCACTTATACTTTTACTCCCAATGCAGGGCAATGTGCTATTGTAACACCATTTACAATTACAATAACTGTAAATCCTTTAGTTACGCCAACATTCAATTCAATACCCGCTTTTTGCACAGGTGATACAGCACCAGTATTACCAACAACATCATTAAATGGAATAGTAGGAACATGGTCGCCAGCAACAGTTAGTAATACAACAACCGGCACTTATACTTTTACTCCTAATGCAGTAGCGGGGCAATGTTATTCAAATAAAATAATCAATATAACTGTTTTGCAACAGTCAGTTCCTGATTTTGAAGACTTAATTTTATGTGAAAATCAGGTAGGGTATGTTTTAAGTAATCAATCGCCAAACGGAATAATAGGAACCTGGTCACCCGCTACAATTAATTTTACAACAGGAGGAAATTATACTTTCACACCTAATTCCGGACAATGTGCATCAACTCAAACAATATTGGTTACCATAAATTCAAGTAGCTTAACTGATTTTCAATGGATAGTGAGTGAACCGTTTTCAGATAATCCGACCATTACAATTATTCCAAATAGTCCAGGAAATTATTTGTATCAACTGGATTTTGGACCTCAGCAAACTTCCAATGTTTTTCAGAATGTAAGCTCTGGTTTTCATACCGTCCAAGTTGTTGACATTAATGGATGCTCTAATACAATTAAAAAAGAAGATATTCTAATCATAGATTATCCCAAGTTTTTCACACCTAATGATGATGGCTATAATGATACTTGGAATATCAACGACTTGTTTTTACAAAACGATTCAAAAATTTATATATATGATAGATATGGAAAATTGCTAAAACAAATTTTTCCTTCGCAATCTGGTTGGGATGGTAAATACAATAATAGTGAGATGTTTTCTGATGATTATTGGTTTGTTGTTGAATTTGAGTACAACAATACTATGAAATTGTTTAAAGCACATTTTACATTAAAAAGATAATCAATATGAAAATAGAACTCTCTAGCATGAATTTTGAATTATTATAAGATAATTTGCAGTCTAAATCAAAAAAACAGACAAATATTGTTAATTTACCATTCAAATTTAAAAGGGTAAAAATTGGAAATTAAAAAACCCAAAAGTGTTAAGAAAAGTTACCTTCAAGCTAATCGTTTATTACTTAAAAAATACATTTTCAAGAGATGAAAATCAATTTTAGTTATTAACAAAAACGAAAAAAACCACTCACTTTCGTGAATGGTTTTTACTATCGTATAAAGAAAAATTCTTAGTATTTTCCTCCTCCACCGCCGCCGCGACTGTTTCCACCACCGCTGTAGCCACCGCCACCACGACTGTTTCCACCACCGCCATAACCACCACCACCGCCTGAACGGTTGTTGTTAAAGCTTCTTCTTTCACCTTCCGGTTTTGGTTCCGACTTGTTTACCACAATAGCACGACCTTGTACGGTAGCGCCGTTAAGTTCTTCAATAGCTTTTAATGCCTCCTCATCGTTTGGCATTTCAACAAAACCAAATCCTTTACTTCTTCCAGTAAATTTATCAGTTACAACTTTTACAGAGTCAACTGCTCCGTAAGCCTCAAAAGACTCTCTTAAATCTGCTTCCTCAATACTGAATGGAAGACTTCCTACAAAAATGTTCATATCAAAAAAATTATTTGACACAAAGGTAAGCGAATTAAATTCTAATCTACTATAAATGTGCCTTTTATTTTATTTTGGCTGATTTAAAATTAAAAAACCATCTTGTTTTGAACAAGATGGCTATTAAATATGTATTAGATAATGATTTAATCTGTCAACCCAATGACTGGTATTTTATAAAAAACCCCTTGATTAAAGTTAAGTATTTCACCTCCTAACGGATTATTTTCATTATTTATGGCATTAAAACGAAATGTTCCTGAAACAGTTCCTTTGTTAGAATCAAATTCTGTAATTTCAATTTGACCATCGCCTCCAATATCTTTACCGGTGCTATAAATTAATAATGTTCCGTCAATATCACTTTCAAAATTAGCATAGCGAGCTGTACTGTTTCCTAATACATATATACCTTTGTTTTTAGAAGAGGTATGCAAAATCATCTTTTGTTTTCTTCCAAAGCCTGTAATTGTTAATCCACCATTCTCATCTAATAAGGCTTCAGAATCTATTGCTCTCCAAAAAACATTATCTAATTTCCCTTGGATAGAAGGGCTATTAAATACAACATCTTCTTCACATGAAATGAAAAACAAGGCTAAAATTATTACTGAAATTATTTTTTTCATATTTATAAAATATAATTTGAAACACTGATAAGTTAAAACAACAAAAATAGTTTTTCTCTCCAATATTCTGCATTATTTTTTGTTAAAAACATACGATTCATGGTTTTTTTACTATTTTTTTTCAGTATGATCTCTAATCCAAAAATATTTTATACATTTGCAGACTTAATTAACAGAGGTCGAGCACCTCAAAATTTAATCATACGATTATGCCAGTAAAAATTAGATTACAAAGACACGGTAAAAAAGGAAAACCTTTTTTCTGGATTGTGGCTGCTGATTCAAGAGCCAAAAGAGATGGTAAATTCTTAGACAAGATTGGAACTTACAATCCAAACACTAACCCAGCTACAATTGATTTAAACTTGGACAGTGCTGTTCAATGGTTACACAATGGAGCACAACCAACGGATACTGCAAGAGCTATCCTTTCTTACAAAGGTGCGTTATTGAAGCATCATTTGGATGGAGGCGTTAGAAAAGGTGCGTTGACTCAAGAACAAGCAGATGCTAAATTAGCCGCTTGGTTGGATGAAAAAACAAACAAAGTAACTTCTAAAAAAGAAGGTTTATCAAAAGCAGAAGCAAAAGCGAAAGCAGATGCTTTAAAAGCTGAAAAAGTTGCAAATGAAAAACGTGCAAATGCTGCTGCTGATGCTTTGAAAGCTGCTGAATTAACTGAAGAGGTTGCGGAAGAAGTTAGCGAAGTTGCAACTGAAGTAGCTGTAGAGGAAACTGCTGCTGTGGAAGAAGCTCCTGCTGCTGAAGAATCAAACGAAGAAAAAGAAGCTTAATATACTGCGATAATGCGTAAAGAAGAATGTTTCTATCTTGGCAAAATCGCTAAAAAATTTAGTTTTAAAGGTGAAGTTTTGGTCTATTTAGACACAGACGAACCCGAATTATATGAAGAACTGGAATCAGTTTTGGTTGAATTAAACCAAAATCTGGTTCCATTTTTTATTGAAAGTAGTTCTTTACACAAAGATAGTTTTCTTCGTGTGCAATTTGAGGATATTCACAATGAAGAAGATGCCGATCGTATTATCGGTTGCGAAATATACCTACCTCTTTCCTTTCTCCCTAAATTAGAAGGAAATAAATTCTACTACCATGAAGTCATAGGTTTTGAAATAGAAGACCAACGATTGGGTGTTGTTGGAAAAATTGTCTCTATCAACGACTCAACTGCTCAACCTCTTTTTGAAGTTTTAAATGATGGTGTCGAACTATTGATTCCTATGATTGATCAGTTTTTAGTTACGATTGATCGAGAAAATAAAAAAGTGCTAATGAGTCTGCCGGAGGGTTTGGTGGAAATGTATCTTTAGAAAGTTTCAAGTTTCAGGTTTCAGGTTTGTAATCAAAAATCTTCATTCAAAAATCGTTAATCACCGTGTTTCAATTCAAACAATTTTCTATTCAACAAGATCGATGTGCTATGAAAGTAGGCACCGATAGTGTGTTGTTGGGAGCCTGGTGTCCGATTGAAAATAATCCATTTTCTGTTTTGGATATTGGTGCGGGGACCGGTATTTTATCCTTGATGATAGCTCAACGAAGTAATGCTGAACAAATTGATGCGTTAGAAATTGACGAAGATGCCTACGAACAATGTGTTGAAAATTTTGAAAACTCACCTTGGGGAGACCGTTTATTTTGTTTTCATGCGGGATTGGATGAGTTTGTGAAAGAACCGGAAGATGAATATGATTTGATTATTTCCAATCCGCCTTTTTATGCAGAAGATTATAAAAGTGAAAACGAGCAACGCGATTTAGCAAGGTTTCAAGACGCTTTACCATTTGAAAATTTAATAGAAGCCGCCGATTTACTCTTATCAGAGAATGGAATTTTTGCCGTGATTATTCCATACAAAGAAGAAGAAAAATTTATCAATATGTGTGCCGAAGTTGAACTTTACCCTGTAAAAGTAACTCGCGTAAAAGGCACTCCAATCACTGAAATTAAACGAAGTTTGCTGGCCTTTAAACGCAATGAATGCAACTTATCGGCAGGTGAATTGATTGTTGAAATCAATCGTCATGAATATACTGATGACTATATTAATCTTACTAAAGATTTTTACTTCAAGATGTAATTACCATTTCACTTTATACGGATACACTTCGTGAATCATGTTATCTTCATTAATCGTATAGCCGTTTTTTGCATCTGTTTTGGCTTCCAACAACAAATCATTAGCTCCTTGCTCCTGACCTAATCGTCCTAAACAAAAAGCTTTATATACTTTTGCATCAGAAAAGCTCTCATACTGAGCAATCGCTTTCTCAAATTCTTCAATGGCTTCTTCCCATTTTTTTTGTTCGTATAAAGTTATACCGTAGTAAAATAAATCAAGAAAATGAGCTTCGCCTCTTGAATCAATTTGCTCTGCAATATCAGTTTTAAAGATTTCTTCTGCTTTCACAAATTCATTCAATTGCAAATGAGATAAAGCAATGTAAAAATTGTATGTGTGATCCATTTCATAACTATTGCCAGCCATTTCTTTACATTTTTCAAAATCGACAATTGCTTCTCTATATGTTTTTGCAAAAATACATTTGATAAATGCTCGGTAGGAAAGCCATCTTTGTGCGTCATGTTCTACTGCTTTATTACAAAATACCATTCCGGCTTCATATTTCTTCATCTTAAATAAAGGCATCGCTTTTTGTTGCCATAAATAGGCAATAGTCGGGTCTTTTTTGAGACCTGCATCCAAGCACTCCTGCAATTCACTCATTTGGTAAAATGAATAGTTTTTGGCACAATTATGCACATATTCATCAACAATTTTTTGCTGAGCTTCTTTTTGAGAAGGATTAGCATTCGAATTTTGAGCGTTTGATTTTAATGAAAATAGCAAAATAGGATAAAAATAGAACAATCTCATTTTTGTGGCTTTAAAAATACTTTGAAAAGTATATATTTTCTTTAAACCTTAAGGTTAATGAGTTGTTAATAATAAAAACATAAATCAATTATTTTAAAAATATAACAATCGTTCATTGATTTGTTACATTTCTTTAGTTATTTTTGCAACTGTTATTGCTAATATTATAATTAATTGATATTGATGATTTAACTATTTTCAATCTCGGACTCACACTATACAAATTATGAAACCAGATTTATTTCAATCTCCTGATTACTATTTATTAGATGATTTGCTCACCGATGAGCACAAATTAGTTCGCGATTCTGCCCGTGCCTGGGTAAAAAGAGAAGTTTCTCCCATCATTGAAGATTATGCTCAACGAGCTGAATTTCCAACACAAATCATAAAAGGTTTAGGAGAAATTGGCGGTTTTGGTCCGTACATTCCCGAAGAATATGGTGGTGCTGGTTTAGACCAAATTTCCTATGGCTTGATAATGCAGGAAATTGAACGAGGTGATTCCGGTGTACGTTCTACCTCATCGGTACAATCATCATTGGTGATGTATCCCATTTGGAAATATGGAAATGAAGAACAACGAATGAAATATCTACCCAAATTGGCCACAGGCGAAATGATGGGTTGCTTTGGATTAACTGAACCCGACCACGGTTCAAATCCAGGAGGAATGACAACCAATTTTAAAGATATAGGCGATCATTACTTATTAAACGGTGCCAAAATGTGGATTTCCAATGCTCCTTTTGCTGATATTGCTGTAGTTTGGGCAAAAAATGAAGAAGGCAGAATCCACGGTTTAATTGTGGAACGTGGAATGGAAGGTTTCACCACTCCTGAAACACACAACAAATGGTCGCTTCGTGCATCATCAACAGGTGAACTAATTTTTGATAATGTAAAAGTCCCAAAAGAAAATTTATTGCCAAATAAATCAGGCTTAGGAGCCCCGCTAGGTTGTTTAGACTCGGCTCGTTACGGAATTGCTTGGGGTGCGATTGGTGCAGCAATGGATTGTTATGATACGGCTTTACGCTATGCGAAAGAACGCATTCAATTTGATAAACCTATTGGGGCTACCCAATTACAACAGAAAAAATTAGCCGAAATGATTACCGAAATTACCAAAGCCCAATTGTTGACATGGCGTTTGGGAGTTTTGAGAAATGAAGGAAAAGCTACTACTGCACAAATTTCAATGGCAAAACGAAACAATGTAGATATGGCTATTCATATTGCCAGAGAAGCAAGACAAATTTTGGGTGGAATGGGCATTACCGGAGAATATTCAATTATGCGACACATGATGAATTTGGAATCGGTTATTACATACGAAGGAACGCATGATATCCATTTGTTGATTACGGGAGCAGATATTACAGGAATGCAAGCGTTTAAATAAAATTCCAAATTTTGAAGATTTTTATATTAAACAAAAACTAAATTCTACATAAATAGCTTCTCTTATTGGGGAAGCTTTTTTATTTTTGATAAAAATTATGCCATGAACATTCAAACAATTCAAAATAAAATTCAACCACAAAAAAATAGATTACTCAATCATTCTCTATATAAAAATATTAAAACCATTGACGATTTAAGAGTATTTCAGGGAAGCCACATTTATGCTGTTTGGGATTTTATGTCGCTTTTAAAAGCTTTACAATCAAAATTGACTTGTACTTCTACCCCATGGTTACCCGTCGGAAATCCGGAAACACGCTATTTAATCAACGAAATTGTATTGGCGGAAGAAACCGATCTTTCATTCGACGGTAAACGTTTGAGTCACTTTGAAATGTATCTTGAAGCCATGCAAGCCAGTGGTTCGAATACATTGGAGATTGACTCATTTTTGAATCATGTGATTGCAACGAAGAACATTTTTGTATCGATCAAAAAAAGTGAATTACATCCAAATATTAAAGCCTTTTTAGATTTTACATTCCGAATCATCGAAGAGGGAAAACCCCATAAAATTGCGGCTGCATTTACTTTTGGAAGAGAAGATTTGATTCCTGAAATGTTTACAGCAATCTTAAAAAACTTTCAATCTAGTTTTCCTGAAATAGATTTGTCGAAACTCATTTATTATTTTGAAAGACATATTGAACTAGACGGAGATGAACACGGGCCGATGGCGATGCAAATGATTAGTGAATTATGCGAAAATAACGAAACCAAATGGAAAGAAGTGGAAGAAGTTTCTGTTTTAGCTTTAGAAAAAAGAATCGGACTTTGGGATGCCATTGAAGAAAAAATACATAAAAAAGAAGTTTGTTACTAATCTATAGCAATGATAGCTAATTCTCATCATAGATTTTCCAAAAAACAAGTAGTCACAAGTCGGGCTATGAATTTCATCTTGTGTATTTTATTCTTGGTTACTCTCAGTTGTTCCGATGATGAAACTGAAGTAGTTTTGGTTGACGACACTCCTTCGGTAGCCTTCAAATATTTAGCATTGGGTGACAGTTACACCAAAGGCGAAGCAGTTTGCGATGCCTGTAAATTCCCTTCGCAATTACAAGACAGTTTGCAGAATTATTTAACTTCAAATGAAGTTATTAATCTTAAAGTTGTTGCACAAACGGGTTGGACGACCACCAATTTAAAAACGGCAATTATTAATGAAAATCTAAATGCAGAATATGATTTAGTGACCCTATTAATTGGCGTAAATAACCAGTACCAAAACAAACCTTTTTCGCTATATGAACAAGAATTTCCGGAGCTTTTAAATACTGCAATTACATTGGCAAAAGGTGATTTGAATCGTGTTATTGTTGTTTCCATTCCGGATTATGCTTATACTTTATTTGGTCTTGGAGGAAATGAAGATTTAATTTCGAGTCAAATCGATCAATACAATTTATTTGCTAAAAATCACACGGAATCATTGGGAGTAACTTTTGTAAATATCACAGATATAACGAGACAAGGCCTAGCGAATCCCGCTTTGGTAGCTTATGATAATTTGCATCCTTCTGAATTAGCTTATACCAAATTTGTAGAACGTTTGCTCCCGATTGCGAAAATTAAATTGGGGATTGATTAATTATTGCTGCGGAGCAATTTCCAATTCAAGTCCATCTAATTCCTCACTTAAATGAATCTGACAACCTAATCTTGAATTTTCTTTCACATGATAGGCATCGGCTAACATGGCTTTTTCATCATCATTGCTTGATGTTTTTAAAACATCGTTTAACAAATAGCATTGACACGAAGCACACATGGCCATTCCGCCGCAAACACCAACAGTCCCTTCTTCGGCTAATTCATACATTCGAATGAGTTCCATGACATTCATATTCATGTCGGTTGGAGCTTGTACTTCGTGTTTGACACCGTTTCTGTCGGTTATGTACACTATTATGTCTTTCAGCATTTTATTTATTGTTGGGGCTTTTATTTTCTTGTAAACTTCTAACTATTTCTTTTCTTACTTAGCTGTTGAAAGTCTAACAGGTCTTTCAATCTGCCTGAAGCAAGCTTGTTTTTCATCAAATCTTCAAAGTCTATGTATGGAACTTTAAAATTTTCTTCAAGTATCCAATTACAATGACTTTTACTTTCAAGAAAATTTAATCCGGAAACTTTGGTTAAGATTTCTATTTTCCTTGGTTCTATACCCATACTCCAAACATCAAATGTATCACTAAAAAATTCCTCAAGTGAAAATATTGGTGCTCCAAATTCTTTATAAACTTTCTTTAATTTAAAATAATTTTCTTCACTTTGATTTACCCACAAATCCATATCGCCCGTACTTCTCCCATACCCATGAAGAATTACTGCATAACCACCAACTAATAAATAATCCACATCATGTTTATCTAAAAGTAGTAAGAAATCTAAAAAATCTCTGTTAAATAGATTCGGCATGTTTTCTTGAAGATATTATAGTTCTATCCACTTTTTGGTCTGGACTTGAATTATAAATTGAATTAATAATATCACATACATAATTCAAACGTTCAATCGGAGTTTTATCATTGTAAAAAGTTACATGATCATCAGCTTCTTCAAATGTTAATTTAGAAGCAACACTTCTGTTCATTTTTATTGTATCCATTATACAAAGGTAAAAATTTAATCAATCGCTTTAACCACTGCTTTCTCCGCTTCTTTTCTTGTGCCGTCAAAACCATCCACTCCTGAAACGGTAGTGTATTTTAATACATATTTTTTACCTGGATTCAGTCGGTTGTAAACACTCTGACACATTAATGTTGCTTCGTGAAATCCGCATAGGATAAGTTTTAATTTCCCAGGATAAATATTTACGTCGCCAATAGCATAAATTCCATTGATGTTGGTTTGATAATCCAATGCATTATTTACTTTAATGGCATTTTTTTCAATTTCTAATCCCCAGTTGGCAATGGCACCTAATTTAGGTGTCAAACCAAATAACGGAATAAAATAATCGGTCACCACATTCATTCGGGCACCATTGACTTCAATGTCTACTGATTCGATACGTTCAGTTCCTTTGAAACCAATCACTTCAGCAGGCGTAATTAATTTAATTTTTCCTGCATTTTTCAATTCTTGTACTTTCTCTACAGAATCTAACGCCCCACGAAATTCATTTCTACGGTGAACTAAAGTCACTTCTGCTGCCACATCCGCTAGGAAAATACTCCAATCCAATGCTGAATCACCACCTCCCGAAATTACAATTTTCTTTCCGCTATATTTTTCGGGATCTTTAACAAAATAATCCACTCCACGATCATTTTGTTCGTAAAACTCTATGTCTTTCAAAAGTGGTTTTCTAGGCTCAAAAGTCCCTAAACCTCCAGCAATAGCAATTGCTTTTGCTTGATGTTGAGTGCCTTCATTAGTGGTTACAATAAAGCTTCCGTCTTCGAGTTTATCAATTGTTTCAGCGGTTTCACCCAAAGTAAATCCGGGTTGAAATTGCTTGATTTGTTCCATTAAATTGGTCACTAAATCACCTGCTAATACTTCGGGATAACCCGGAATATCATAGATAGGTTTTTTAGGATATAATTCTGCTAATTGTCCACCTGGTTGAGGAAGTGCATCAATTAAATGACATTTCAATTTTAATAAGCCTGCTTCAAATACGGCAAAAAGCCCTGTCGGGCCTGCTCCAATAATAAGGATATCGGTTTGTATCATTCTTTTTATTTGCTAAGGTTCAAAGTGACTGTGTTACTAAGATTTTTGTAGCGGCGAAATTAGACTTGTTTGCGATTTAAAAACATGACTTATGTCAGTTTTGAATACTATCACAAAAAGTTATAATTCTCACTTTTTAAGCTACGTTTTCCACCGTTTCAATTTGTGGCACATACCTTTTGATTGTAGTTTCCACACCTGCCTTTAAAGTCATTTGATTCACACTACATCCCACACAAGCACCTTCTAATCGAACTTTTACATGTTTCTCTTCTAAAACCTCAATCAATGAAATATTACCGCCGTCGGAAATCAAAAACGGACGGATTTCATCTAACGCTTTTTCGATACCTAATCTAATTTCTTCTTCTGTCATTATTTCTTGCCTTTAACCTCTCCCCGACCCTCTCCAAAGGAGAGGGAGAAAAGCGGAATTATTTTTTCTTAATAGCTGAACATCCAGCCATGGTGGTTATTTTAATTGCTTCTGTGGGAGGTAAAAACTCATTTCTGTTTACTACTTCCTGCACTATATTTCTAGCTATATTTTCAAATGCAGCTTCTAATGGCGTGGCTGTTTGAAGTGCTGCAGGACGACCATAATCTCCCGCTTCACGAATACTTTGTACCAATGGCAGTTCTCCCAACAAAGGCACTTGTAAATCTTCTGCAAGATTTTTTGCTCCTTCTTTTCCAAAGATATAATATTTGTTATTGGGTAGTTCTTCCGGTGTAAAATAGGCCATATTTTCAATAATTCCCAAAACAGGCACTTTAATAGCATCGGATAAAAACATCGAAACTCCTTTTTTAGCATCGGCCAGAGCAACTGCCTGTGGTGTACTAACAACTACCGCTCCTGTAATGGGTAACGACTGCATAATTGAAAGATGAATATCACCGGTTCCGGGTGGTAAATCGATTAACATAAAATCAAGTTGTCCCCAATCAGCATCAAATATCATCTGATTTAAGGCTTTCGCAGCCATTGGTCCACGCCAAATAACGGCTTGATCAGGTTTGGTAAAAAAGCCAATCGATAAAATTTTAACTTCGTAGCTCTCAACGGGTTTCATTTTTGATTTTCCATCTACTTCAACCGATAAAGGTTTTGCGTTTTCCACATCAAACATGATCGGCATGGATGGTCCGTAAATGTCGGCATCTAAAACCCCAACGCTAAAACCCATTTTGGCCAATGTCACTGCTAAATTAGCTGTAACAGTAGATTTACCTACACCCCCTTTTCCGGAAGCAATGGCTATAATATTACTAATTCCGGGAATTTGTTTGCCTTTGATTAAATTTTCAGAGGCTCCTGAAGCTGGTTTTTCCGGTGCCTCAACTTTTATGTTAACTTTGACTTTGGCTTTTTCATACACCAACTCATGAATGGTTTTGATGATGTCAACCTCGGCTCGCTTTTTTATATGTAATGCCGGTGTAGAAAGTAATAAATCAACCACTACCTCATCCCCAAAAGTCAGTACATTTTGAATGGCTCCACTTTCCACCATATTTTTTCCTTCACCAGCGATGCTTATTGTTTCTAAGGCTTTGAGTATTTCTTTTCTATCAAGTTTCATACTAATCAGGTCCCATTGTAGGGGATAAAAAATTTACATTTATTTATACTTAATCCAGATTGCAAATATACTACGAAAAGTAAAGAAACAGTAGTTAAAGAATTGAAAATGTTTATGGAGAGATAGGCAAGTAGTCGCAGTATTCAGTCGCAGTATTCAGTCACAGGGTTCAGTGGCTGGGCTCAGTTTGCTTGTTAGCAGTTGCAATATATTGAACTACTGTTGTATTTTTGTAATTATTTGTAAATTTTTTAAAAATTAGGAAATAATTACAAATAAAAATGTAATTTTGTTTTTGTAAATTTTTTAAAAATTAGGAAATAATGATAGAAAAAGCTCCTGAAAAATTAATAGAAGAAAAATTATTATATTTAAAAGAATCACCTTCAAACGAATATTTTTTTAATAAAATTGAAGAAGATTACCTTTATTGGGATAAAGTGAAATATGTGAGTGCAAGTGATACGGTTCAAATATGGAAAGAAGTAAAACTTATTCGTAATTTAATCGGTAGATCTATTTCAATTAAAGGAAAAAAATACATTGAATTAAAGTATGGTATAAATGATTTCCTTCAACAAAAACTTCACTATTTAGATTTCAACTTTGGGGCCGGAATTCAAAAAGAGCAACTGCTTTCAGATTTAGACAAACATAAATACCTTTCGAATGCTTTGATGGAAGAAAGTATTTTTTCATCGATGATTGAAGGAGCAAGTACTACAAGAGTTAAAGCCAAAGAAATGCTCCGAAAAGGAAGAAAACCTTCCAACAAATCGGAACAAATGATTTTGAATAATTACAAAACGATTCAATATATAAGTGAACAAAAAGCAAATGATTTAACCATTAAAAAGCTGTTTGAAATTCATAGACTAGTTACAGAAAATACGTTAGAGGAAGAAAATATTGGCAAACTCAGAATTTCAAACGATGTGATGGTTATGAATCAGATCACCGGAGAGATAGTTCATACACCACCATCTTTCGATGAACTCGATGAACTGATGAAATCATTTTGTGATTTTTTTAATAATAATCCGAAGGAAAGTTTTATTCATCCAATTGTAAAAGCATCTATTCTTCATTTTTTAATTGGTTTTATTCATCCGTTTGTTGATGGCAATGGAAGAACGGCAAGAGCACTTTTCTATTGGTATCTATTGAAAAATGGTTATTGGTTGACTGAATATTTATCCATTTCAAGAGTAATATTAAAAACAAAGACACAGTACGAAAAAGCATATATTTATACTGAAATTGATGAGATGGATGTTTCGTATTTCATTCATTATCAAGTAAAAGTCTTAACGCAAGCTTTTGAAGATTTAAAAAATTATATCTCTAAAAAGAAAAAAGAAGAAAATAAACTTTCAAAATTTTTAAAGCTTCCCAATATAAATGAAAGACAAGCACAAATTTTATTTTGGTTAGAAGAAGATGAAAATCGCTTTTTCACCGTAAAAGAAATTGAAAATATATTTAAAATTACAAATCAAACAGCGAGAACAGATATTGAAGAATTAGTTGAAAATAATTATTTAAAGAAAATAAGCATCAATAAAAAGTCTTTTAATTATTGGAAAGGAGAAAACTTTGAATCAACATTTATGTAATTATTTGTAAATTTTTGGAAAATTAGGAAATAATAGTAAAAATTAAAAAAATATGGGGTTAACTATTCATTACAGTGGAAAATTAAAATCTGCTTCATCGCTCCCCAAATTGATAGATGAAGTCATAGATGTTGCAAACAGTAATCAATGGGAATACTCTGTTTTTGAAAATAAATTTCCAAAAAATAGTTTTTCGCAAAAAATTGACAAAAAAAATTTATACGGCGTAATGGTAACTCCGCCGGGTTCGGAACCAGTTTGTTTTTCATTTTTGAATAATGGAAAAACGTGTGGTATTTTAAATTATAATTATTTGCAAATTGATTCTTCAATTAATGGGATTAGGTTATATACAATTTCGACAAAAACACAATTTTCAAGTCCGGAAATTCATCAAAAAATTATACATTTATTAGATTATGTCAAGACAAAATACCTTAACAATTTTAAATGTTATGATGAAGGGAAATATTGGGAAACGAGAGACAAAAAAATTTTAATAGAAATTTTTGAACGCAATGAACGGCTAATTAGTAGTTTTTCGAGTGCGGTAGAAATGATTCCAAAAAAAGAAGGTGAAAATTTGGAGGATTATTTAATTCGAATGGCAGGATTAATAAATAATCAAAAAAAATGAAAAGAGATTAATTTTCTAAAAACATTCTTTTTTTGTAATAATCATAATTTTCTACATTTAAATTTGAACCATAACTTTCTAAAAAACTATCACTAAAACTTTGATCAAATTGAGAACGATTTATAAACCCATCAATTTCATTTGAATAATATATATGATTGTTATTTCTTAACTTAACTCTTATTTTTGTTTTAAAATTTCCTTGGTATTTTATTATTGAAAAAGCAAAATATTTTTTGGCTTCAAGAATATTTTGAATATCCTTTCCAGTTCCACACATTTCATACATAAAAGAAAATTCAATTGGTTTCCATTTACCATCTAAATCTTTAGCTTCTTGAATAAATTCTGAATTTAAAAATGTTTCATTATTTGAATTATTAAAAATCAACAATGGATAACAATTAACATATTTGTCCATTAATTTGGAAACATCACTAGAATAGTTATTAATTTTTTTTGATGAATTTATCTCATCTAATTCGGTTGGAACCTTACCATTAATTAATCCATCTTGAATAACATCTTTTGGCCTTGGTACAAATTCATATTCAAAAAAATTATTAGAAACAACATAAGAAGTATCAATAATTATTTTTAAATCATATTTCTTAATTATCGTATCAAAAGGTATTTTTTTAGACTTAAGTTCAGAACATCTGATTAATAATTCCTTTACTTTTTCATCCTTATTAAAATTACATGCTAAAGGTATAAATGTATAAATATTAAGCATATCCTGACTATTCACAGAAACTACATTTTTGACTTCAGGGATAATTAATCGAGGTAAACCACTTTCTCTTTTGTCTACACAAGAGAAAAATATAAAAAATAGTAAAAGTAGATAAAGCCTTCTCATAATATAAAATGTTATTTCATAACGTCAGGCATCCAAAAAAATTTCTCAAAATCAACAATTTGATTGTCAACCACATCAACTCCTTCACTTTCCAGCAATTGCTGCATCAAATTTGTGCCTTGAAAATGATGTTTTCCGGAAAGCATGCCGTTTCGGTTAACCACACGATGTGCCGGTACGTCTTCCAAATTATGTGAAGCATTCATGGCCCAACCGACCATTCGGGCTGAACGGGCAGTTCCTAACGCTTTAGCAATTGCTCCATATGAAGTTACACGACCATAAGGAATTTGGCGAACGATGAAGTAGACTCTTTCGAAGAAATTTTCCTCCATAATGGTTGTTTTACTAATCTTTAAAAAATAGTTTAAAAAGCGAAATCAACGCAACTAAACCAGTGATGGTACCAATAACATAATTAATGTTTTTTGATAAAAAAGAATTACTTCTATCCTTTTTTTTAAAAAAAGAAATATATCCTAAAAAAATTAAAAAAGCGGCAACTGCTGTACCGGTTGAAAAAGCATAAATAAAATAATTGTCAAAATAAAAACAATGATAGGTAGCCAACGTAATGCTTATAAAAACATAATAAGGAATAGGAAACAAATTAAGAGATGACAGTAAAACTCCCATAAAAAAACGACTGGATTTACTTCGCATTTTAATTTCATCTTTCTTTTTTTTGAGCTTATTTTTTTTTCCACTCCAAAAGAAATAAAAAGTGAGGCCCGTAAAAATCACAAATCCTATTTCTTGTAAAAGCGCACCAATATCAGCTCTACCGTCTATAAATCTTGCAAATAAAACGGCAATTAATGTTTGAAAAAACACAATCACTGAAGCTCCTAATGCAAACCAAACTGCTCTATCTTTGCCATCTCGCATGCCCACTTTTGCTGCTGTCATATTGAGTAAACCAGGAAAAGTTGTTCCTAATGCCGCAGAGGAAAGTCCGAGTAAAATTGGTAAGGTTATATTCATTGAGCAGAATATGTGTTAAAATTATTTTATCCTAAATTGAATATAGGTAATTGCCTTATTTATTTCTAGATATTGTTTTTCATAAAAAGTTTGAATAGCCGTTACCACTTCCGGAGCTCCTTCATTTTTATATACATTATGATTGGCATAAATCACCTCATGCCCTTCACCATGAAGCAACCCTAGTGTATAACCATGCATAAATTCACTATCTGTTTTCAAATGCACTAAACCATCCTTTTTTAATATCTTTTTATACCGTTGCAAAAATTCAGTATTAGTCATTCTATGTTTCGTTCTTTTATATTTGATTTGTGGATCAGGAAAAGTAATCCAAATCTCATCTACTTCATTTTCGGCAAAACAAAATTCTACTAATTCAATTTGAGTACGAAGAAACCCAACATTTAGCATTCCGTTTTCTTCAGCTGTTTTAGCACCTCTCCAAAATCGGGCTCCTTTAATATCAATTCCAATAAAATTTTTATCCGGATAACGTTTTGCTAATCCCACTGAGTATTCCCCTTTTCCACACCCTAGTTCCAAAACAATTGGTTTTTCAATCTTAAAAAAATCTTTATTCCAATTGCCTTTCCATTTAAAGTCACCGGAAACTACTTCTTCTCGAGTAGGTTCAATAACATTTTGAAAAGATTGATTTTCCTTGAAACGCTTTAATTTATTCTTACTTCCCACGTAATTTAATTTTTTGGTAAAATTAGGGAAATATACTCAATCAAAAATAGTAGTACTTTTACATTTATTAAATGAGTTATTAAGACTTGGAAACAATCCGCCCAAAAATTCTTGTTGCTCCCTTAAATTGGGGCTTAGGGCATGCTACCAGATGCATCCCAATTATTGAAGCTTTAATAGAAAAAGGCTTTGAACCAATTATTGCTTCTGATGGTGTTGCTTTGCACATTTTGCAAAAAGAATTTCCTCGACTTACTTTTCTTGAACTGCCTTCTTATCAAATTGAATATGCTAAAAAAGGTGCTTTTTTTAAGTGGAAATTGATTAAAAACAGTCCAAAAATGATGGAAGCCATTTATAAAGAGCGAAAACTTGTCAAAAAATGGGTAAAAGAATACGGGATTTCGGGAATCATTTCTGATAATCGGTTAGGGATTTATTCCAAAAAAGTTCCTTCCGTTTTCATCACCCATCAATTAAATGTATTAACTGGGAACACGAGTTGGATTACAAGTAAATTACATCAGTATATAATTAAAAAATATGATGAATGTTGGGTTCCTGATGTAGCAGAAATTCCAAATTTGACAGGAAAACTAGGCCATTTAGAAAACCCTCATTTTAAAATAAACTACATTGGTCCGTTAAGTCGATTTACAAAAAAAGAGTTGCCTAAAAAATATGATTTACTGATTATACTTTCTGGGCCGGAACCACAACGTTCAATATTAGAATTGCATTTAAGAGAAGAAATAAAACGATACAAAGGAAAAGTAGTTTTTGTTAGAGGAGTGATTGAAACGGAACAAAAATCAGAACAAACAGAGCATGTTACTTTTTATAATTTTATGACTTCCGTTGAATTAGAACAAACTTTCAATGAAAGTGAAATTGTTCTTTGCCGTTCAGGATACACAACGGTAATGGATTTGGCAAAATTAGGGAAAAAAGCCTTTTTTATTCCAACCCCTGGTCAATTTGAACAAGAATATTTAGCAAAAAAATACAAAAAAGAAGGTATTGTGCCCTATGCTAAACAAGAAAAATTTGTAATTGAAAATTTATTTGAAATAGATTTGTATAAAGGATTAAATACTTTCAAATACAATTTAGATTTGAAAAAATTATTTCTGCTTTTCGAGCGTGAATGAAAACTCAGAACCCACTCCGAATTGGCTTTCTACATAAATTTTTTCATTATGCCCTTCAATAATATGCTTAACAATTGCTAAGCCTAAACCTGAACCACCTTCAGAACGGGCACCGCTTTTATCTACTCTGTAAAAACGTTCAAACAAACGTGGAATATGTTGTTTTTGAATTCCTTCTCCGTTATCTGTAATACGAATAATTATTTTTTTATTTACCAAATCTTCAATACTTACTTCAGTGGTGCCTCCTTCTTTTCCATACTTAATTGAATTCATTACTAAATTAGTAATTACTTGTTGGATTTTTTCCTGATCGGCTCGAACGTAAATCGGTTTACTGTAATTAGAATCAAAGGTTAATGTAATTTTCTTTTTGGAAGCACGCATTTCCAACAAATCAAAAACATTTTTTATTGTTTCTACGATATCAAATATGGAATAGTCTAAATTTAAATCACCGGTTTCGAGTTTAGTAATCATATCTAAATCTTTGATGATATAAATTAACCGCTCTACTCCTTTTTCGGCTCTTTCAAGGTATTTTTTTCGTAAAACTTTATCATTAGCAGCACCGTCTAATAAAGTAGAAATATAACCTTGAACAGTAAAAAGGGGGGTTTTTAGCTCATGAGATACGTTTCCTAAAAATTCTCTCCGGTATTCTTCACGAACTTTTAAGGTTTCAATTTCTAATTTTTTATCGGTGGCGAATTTTTTAACTTCTTTGGTTAAGGTTGCCATATCTGTTGTGATGGGTTGACTTCTGAAAGTGGTAGAATCCAACAAAGAAACATCATCATATATTTTTTTTACCCGACGATAAATGAAGCGTTCTACACGATATTGTACTATAAAAAAAGAAAAAAGGTAGATAGAAATTGTAAATACAGTAATCAATACATAATTCACCTGATTGAAGTAATACAACAATAAGGTTAAAAAAACCATTGAAAAAAAAGTAATGTAAAAAGCAGATTTAACTGCAAATTTATAGGTCTTTTTAAAACTAATAGCCATTGAAAAAAGTTTGTTTTTGCATACTCAGTTCAAAAGTAAGCTATTCTGAAGGCAAAGTCAAACAAAGAATTAAATTTCAAACTTATATCCTACTCCTTTGATTGTTTTAAAAAGTTCATCACCAATTTTTTCACGCAACTTTCGGATGTGAACATCGATTGTTCTTCCACCTACAATTACTTCGTTGCCCCAAACTTTATCAAGAATTTCTTCTCGTTTAAATACTTTTCCGGGTTTTGAGGCTAATAGATAAAACAATTCAAACTCTTTTCTTGGTAAAATAATTTCTTTTCCGTCTTGGATTATTTTATATTCTTCTCTATTAACTTCAATATTTCCAACGATTAGTATGTCACCTTTAGGATCTTCTCCTTTTAAACGTCTCAGCAATGCTTTTACTTTACTCACCAATACTTTTGGTTTAATTGGTTTAGCAATATAATCATCAGCTCCTGCATCAAATCCGGCAACTTGAGAATAATCTTCACTTCTGGCAGTTAAAAAAACAATAATAACATTTGACAACTCGGGAATTTTTCGAATGTTTTCACAAGCTTCCATTCCGTCCATTTCTGGCATCATGACATCCATTATAATAAGGTGAGGTAATTCTTTTTTTGCTTTATGGATTGCCTCTTTACCATTCGTTGCCGTAACTATTTGGTATCCTTCTTGAGACAAATTATAGCCAACTATTTCGAGTATATCTTGTTCATCGTCAACCAATAATATCTTAATGTCTTTTTTTTTCATTCCTTTTTTATTTGTGCTTTAGCGATGTAAAGATAAAGATAATACAAAATGAAAAACGTTCTTAACGGTAATTTAATGTGATAACCTTTTCATAACATGAATGAAACTTAATCATAACAAGTGGGTAACCCCAACTTTACATGGCGTCCATTACTTTGCCTTAATTTTACTCAAACAAAATAATGAAAATTAAATTACTTATTATTACCCTATTTATCACCTTCTTTTCAACCGCTCAAAAAGGCACAGTTTCTGGTGTACTTACCGACAAAGATATGAATAATGAACCATTACCATTTGCAAATGCATTGATAAAAGGTACAACCATAGGAACTACAACAGATATTGATGGAAAATATTCGCTTTCAGTTGAACCGGGAAATTATACATTAGAATTAAGTTTTTTAGGATATCAAACTATTGAAGTGCCTATCAACGTTAAAGCAGGACAAACGGTAACTGTTAACAAGGCTTTGACCTCGGGTGAAGGAGTAATGTTGCAAGATGTTGTAGTAGTTACTTCACGGAAAAAAAATACAGAAGCTGCTGTGATGATAGAAATTAAAGAAGCCAAACAAGTTGTAAGTGCTATTTCAGCAGAACAGATAAGTAAAGGGACAGATGGTAATGCAGCCGAAGCTATGCAGCGGATACCAGGTATAACTGTTGTAGATGGTAGATACGTGATGATAAGAGGACTAAGCCAGCGTTATAATAATGTTTTGATTAATAATGCTTTAGCCCCAAGTACGGAGGTTGATATGAGAACATTTTCATTTGATTTAATTCCTACTTCGGCCTTAGATAAATTAGTAGTTTACAAAACTGGATCAGCTAATTTACCCGGAGATTTTGCTGGAGGTATTATTGAAGTGACAACATCAGAAAATACAACTGAGTTTACAAATGTTCAACTTGGATTTGGATATTTAAACGAAACTAGTTTCAACGATTATTATCAATCAGAAGGCTCATCTACAGATTTTTTAGGTTTTGATGATGGTTTCAGACAATTGCCTGGTAGTTTTCCTAGTACATCTATTCTTCAGGGTTCAGGGAGAAATTCACAAATTAGAGTGGATGCTGCTCATAGCCTTCCAAACAATTTTGAGGCGGAGAATAGTAGTGCATTCTTAGATTCTTACGTTGCTTTTGGGTTTGGAAGAAACTTCAATATAGGTAATGTAGTTGTTAACTCAACTAATAGTATTGGTCAATCAACTCAATATCAATATTACCAAAGATCGTTTAATCGTTACTTTACTTTGAATGAAGGTCAAGACAGGCCACAAGAATGGTTAAAGTACTTGGATGAAACATACGCCAAAAGATCTAAAATAACTATTTTATCTAATTGGAATTTTAGATTTAATGACAAACATTCTCTGAAATTCAAAAACCTTTTTAATCAAATTGGACAAGATGAGACAATTATCAGAAATGGTTTCAACTTTCAACAAGGTCCTGATAATTTATACAAAAACTATGCTTTAGCTTATAATCAGCGATTTATTTATACTGGTCAACTTGAAGGAACGCACCGATTTGATGAAAAAAACAGATTGGAATGGGTAATAGGTTACAATTCAGTGAATGACCTTACGCCTGACTTAAGACGTTTTAGAACTTTTAGAGACGTTAATAGCCCTAACAGCAACTTTACAATCATTGATCCACCCTCGTCTAATCTTTTTGACAACAGTAGATTTTATGGTGAATCCAAAGAGTTTAATATTGGTAATGGTGCAAATTACACCTATACTTTAAATAGAATTAAAGGTGATGAAGAACTTGCACCCTTTAAATTTAAAGCTGGTTATTATATTGATTATCGATCAAAAGAATATGATTCTCGCTATTTTTCGTATTTAGTGCCAGGATATGTTACTACTGATAGAGCAATCGAGTTAAAAAATCTACCATTGAGCGAAGTATTCAATAACCAAAATGTTAATTCCACAGACGGATGGGTCATTGAGGAGGGTACTAGACCTATTGATTCCTTTAGTGGAACAAACTTATATACTGCCGGTTATGCTATGGCTGAATTACCGATTGGTAAATTTGATATTACTACTGGAGTTAGGTTAGAGTATAATATACAAAACTTAGATGCTAGAGATGATTTTGAAGATAAAAGTACTGAAAAAGCAACAACTTTTGTACTCCCTTCATTGAATGTTGCTTATACTTTTAACGAGAAAAACTTGCTCCGTTTTGCATATAGCAAAACTCTTAACAGACCTGAATTTAGGGAAATTGCTCCGTTTTTATTCTATGATTTTGTTAACGATAGAGGAATTGAAGGTAAACCGTTAGAGGTTGCAACAATTGACAATTTAGATTTAAGATATGAAATATATCCAAGAAAAGGCGAAACAATTAGTTTTGGAGCTTTTTATAAAAACTTTATCAATCCTATTGAATTAGTGGCTCAAATTACAACTGAACAGCCGCAATTTTTTTATAAAAACGCAGATAAAGCACAAAATGCAGGAATTGAGCTAGAGTTTAGAAAATCATTTAGTGAACTTTTTTCTAGTAAATTTTTACAAAGATTATCTACCAATATTAATGCTGCATATATAGTTTCTGAGGTAAACCTTGGAAATGTAACTTCACAACAAGCTGACAGAGCACTTCAAGGACAATCACCTTACATAATTAACATTGCTGTTGGTTATGAGGATAAAGATAATGGATTGAATGCAAATTTAATATATAATCGATTTGGCGATCGAATTGATACTGTAGGAGATGTATTATTCCCTACCATTTATGAATTATCAAGAAACAACCTTGACTTTACAATTTCAAAAAACTTTAATAAAGTGAAAGTTAAAGTAGGAATTCAGGATTTATTAAATTCACCTTTTAGATTTTATGAAGACTCAAACCGTGATGAAAAAATCACATCAAGAGATAACGAAGTATCGGAATATACCCGCGGCACCATGTTCACTCTTGATTTAACATATAATTTTTAAACCTAAATATTTTTAACAATTAATTATTGACTATTATGAAAAAAGTAATTTATTTATTTGCTAGTATTTTTATGCTTGGAGCCACATTAACATCATGTGACTCAGATGACGAAGGTGGTAATACACCTGATCCTGATCCAACTCCGCTCTATACAGAATTATCTGGAAATTTAACTACACAAACCCTAACGAAGGATAAAAAATATCTTATTAAGGGTCAAACATTTGTGAGAACAGGTCAAGTTTTAACTATTCAACCAGGAACTGTAATCTTCGGTGACAAAGCAACAAAGGGTACTTTGGTTATTGACAGAGGAGGAAAACTTGAAGCTAGTGGAACTGCTGCTGAACCAATCGTATTTACATCATCTTTAGCTCCAGGAACAAGAGATAGAGGAGATTGGGGCGGACTAGTAATCTTAGGTAAAGCAAATGTTAATCAAGATAATCCAGCTATTGAAGGAATTTCTCCAGCAGCTAATTTTGGTGGAACTGATGATGCGGACGATTCTGGAGCCTTAAAATATGTACGCGTAGAATTTGCAGGTATCGAATTAACACCTAACAACGAAACGAACTCTATCACCTTAGGTGCTGTTGGTAGCCAAACAGAAATGGAATATTGCCAGGTAAGTTACGGTGGTGATGATGGTTTTGAGTGGTTTGGTGGAACTGTAAACGGAAATTACTTAATTGCTTTCGCATGTTGGGATGATAGTTTTGATGTTGACTTCGGTTACACAGGAAAAAATCAATTTGGTGTGGAAGTAAGATACCCAAGTTATGCTGACCAATCGGGTTCTAACTCTTTTGAGTGTGATAATGGTCCTAATGACAACGTAACTACTTTGCTAACTACTGGTGTAATTTCTAATTTTACTTGTGTAGGTCCAAAATCTACCAATGCACAATCGGTAAATGCCAACTACCAACATTCTATAGACTTGAGAAGAAGAACTGCCGTAACAATTGCAAATTCAGTTTTTATTGGATATCCTAGAGGAATCAGAATGAATCAACAATCAGTTTACGATAATTACGCTGCCAATACAGGTAAATTGTTAAACAACATTATGGTAGCTCCAACAACAACTTATTCAGTTGGAACAGGAATGACAGCAACAGCTACTGATGTTGGAAATTGGTTTACTGTTACAAATACTTCAATTACCGCAGCAACTGAAGACCAATTTGCTGTTTTAGGTTTAGCTTCAAACATAGCTTTTGGACAAAATTTACCTTCTTCCTATCCTGCTAACCCTAATTTTGCTGTGACAGCTGGTTCTTTGGCAACTGGTGCTGCTTTTACCGATGCCAAATTAGCTGGTTTAACAAGTGTTTCTTACAGAGGTGCTTTTGGAGCAACTGACTGGACTGACGGTTGGGCTGAATTTTTACCAAACGCAAAAGTATACTAGAATTTTATAAAATTTATGAAGAGCTTAGCATTAAAAATGCTAAGCTCTTTGTATTTTTGAGAAATTCCTATTCTATTAAAAATCATGAAAAATTATTTACTTTTGAGCTTCCTCTTTTTACTGTTCTCGTGTGAGAAAGAAAAAATCAATTCAAATCCAGACCACTATTTAACTAAAGAAAAACAAGAAGAATTTAAACTTTCGATTGTAAGGTATTACGAAAAATTACCGAAAAAAAATGCTACTCACGAAACTAAATTTGATACGCTACACGACTCCTACTATATCAAAAAAGCTAAAAATTCAGATTTAATGTACTTATATATAGATGCAGATTCAACTTATTACTTTGCTATCGCTAAAATAGCTCCAAGCCTAAAAATTAAAAAAGTAGCCACTATTGGAAAATTAAAAAAAGACCAATCAGGAGCAATTAGCTATTATGAAGAAGCGATAAGAACTTGGAAAATGGAAGAAGCTGAACTAAAACAAAAAACCTTATTATTATTTGAGAAATATGTAAATAATGAAGATTTATCTCCTTATTATACCAAGAATTCGGGAAATGAATTTTATATAGAATTCCCGGATGAGATCAACGAATATGATGTAGAAAAGAGACAATGGGCTACAAAAAACCAATAATAAAATAGAAAAAGAAGTTCATTTGTAAGAACTTCTTTTTTTTTGGTATACTATTTGAAATAAATTTATATCTTTACAAATGAAAATTGTGCCATGGCAAAAAAATACTTTTATACTATTATTTTATTGTTTTGTTTTCTTGGAGAGAATGCTCTTGCCCAGGAAAACAAACCAAAGCCTCAGGAAACCACCATTGAGGGGTTAAGTTTTTACCCTAACCCGGTAAGTAACGGAAAAGTTTATATTACTTCTAAATCAACTTTGGATAAAGAAGTAATTATTTTTGACATTTTAGGAAAAATTGTATTACAAAGCACAATTACCTCAAAAGAATTAAACGTTTCTTCACTTTCGCCAGGCGTTTATATGATTAAAATCAAAGAAGGAGATGCAACAGCCACAAGAAAACTGATTATTAAATAGTTAGGTTTTCATTATTTTACTTTTGTTATTAAAATTTTTTAATAAGGTTATGTTTTGTAACTTATTTATTGTTACTATCTTTGTGCAATAAATTTTATACAAAAATGAAAAAACTTTACACTTTATTATTTTTAGCAATAACTGGTTTTGGTTTTGCTCAAACTTTTTACTCTGAAAACATGGGAACCCCTAGTGGTACTACTGCTATTGCAGCAAATGTTTTCCAAAACACTGCACCAATTGTTTATTCAGGAGATGGCGATGTTAGAGCAACTGCAGTTTCTAATGGTTACATTGGAGCTTCAGGAGCTGGAAATGTATTTTTGACAGGAACTGCTGGAAAATTTTTTAGAATTGATGGATTAAATACGGCTGCATATAGTAGTGCAAATATTCAATTGAAATTTGGTTATTTAACGAATTCTACTGCTACTCAATTACTTGTAGAACAAAGTATTGACAACGGAACGACTTGGACACCAATCACTTTTACTCAAAACGCAAACACTTCTTGGAATTTAGTTACCATTACCGGTGGAATCCAATCATCTGCTACTCTAAGTTTAAAATTCACGCAACCGGCAACCGCTCAAATGAGAATTGACGATGTTAGTTTAACAAATTTTTCAGCTTCTTGTACACTTGTGTTAGGTGCTGACTCAACTTTATGTAATGCGTCAACTTTAGCATTGGATACTTATAATGCAACCATTCCTTTTACAGGGGCCGGAAATGCAACTTATATTATCGAAACTACTAGTGGAACAGTTGCGGGAGCTAATCCATCAAGTGTTGCAGAAGGTAACATCGTGATAGAAGGAATTACAGAAGGAACTAACATTACTGTAACGGTAACTGGCGGAACTTGTAATTTTTCAAGAGATATTTTTTCTGCAGAATGTAAACCTGTAAATGCTCTTCCACATGGAGATAGTTTTGATTATGCTGTTGATACTAATCTTGGGGCAACTCAAAAATGGACAAATGTTAACTCTGGTGACAACGTATTAGCTGTGGCTGGAAGTTTAAACTACACAGGTATAAATTCTGTTGGTAATTCAGTTTCATTTTCCGGTTCAGGAATTGATCCTTATACTCCTTTTACACCAACTACTTCGGGAGCTATCTATACTGGATTCTTAATGAGTGTAACAGATTATTCAAATGTAACAAATGATTTAGTTGAAACAGCTTTTGCAGTTGTAACGGATGAAATCAGAGGTTTTAAAGCTAGAATCTTTATTAAAAAGAATGGTGCTCAATTCCAATTAGGTTGTACATCAGCTACAGCAGCAACTCCAACTATTTATGGTGCTACGCTATATAATGTAGGTGATGTAGTTTATGTAGTTGTAGGATACGATTTTACTGCTAACGAACTTAAATTATGGTTAAACCCTACAGTTGCAGGTTTCACAGCAGCTACTCCAGCTACTATTATTGAAACTCCAGCTACAGCATTTGCTAATTTAGGTGGTTTCATTTTAAGACAAGACGGAGCAACAAGCACACCAACCATGAAAATAGATGAACTTAGAGTTGCTACTACAATTGGTGGATTATTAAGTGTAAAATCAAATGCTATTTCAGGTTTAAAAGTATATCCTAATCCTGTTTCAAATGGTGTTTTATATATCACAACAGAAGCTAATGATGAAAGAACTGTACAAATTTTTGACTTATTAGGTAAACAAGTGTTAAACATTACAACTTCTAATGAAGAGGTAAATGTTTCAACTCTACATACCGGTCTTTATGTTGTAAAAATCACTGAAGGTGGAAATACAGCTACTAGAAAATTAGTTATCAAATAAGTAACTTTTTCAAAATATTAAAAAGCATCAACGAAAGTTGGTGCTTTTTTTATTGCTATTTTTGCATCGAAATGAATCCTTACCTCGACATATTTTCCATTGGAAGTCAAAAAGAATTTGAGAAAATAACACTCAAAGTTTTTCGACATCAATATGAACACAATCAAGTATACCAAGATTTTTGTTCCCTATTAAAAAAAGACAAAACCAATGTGAAATCATTGGAAGAAATCCCTTTTCTTCCTATCCAGTTTTTTAAAAGCCATGCCGTTTTGAGTACATCTAACCCCATTCAGGAAACATTTACCAGTAGCGGAACTAGTGGAATGATTTCAAGTAAACACTTGGTTACCGACTTGAGTTTATATGAACAAAGTTTTCGAAAAGCATTTTCTCAATTCTACGGAAACAGTGAAGATTATGTTATATTGGCTCTTCTTCCATCCTATTTAGAACGAGAAGGCTCTTCTTTAATTTATATGGTAAATGATTTGATAGAAAGCTCAAATCATCCCGAAAGTGGGTTTTACCTCCACAATTATGATGAATTAGTTCAGCAACTAATTAAAATTGATTCTTCAGGTAAAGATGTACTTTTAATTGGCGTGACCTATGCACTTTTGGATGTAGTTGAAAAACAAACTTTTCAATTAAAAAACACTATTATTATGGAAACCGGCGGCATGAAAGGTAAACGAAAAGAAATCATCCGCGAAGAATTACACGAAATTTTAGGCAATGGTTTTGGTGTTTCAGCTATTCACTCTGAATATGGTATGACCGAATTATTATCACAAGCCTATTCCTTGGGAAATGGCATATTTGAATGTCCACCTTGGATGCAAATCCTCATTCGAGATACAGAAGATGCTCTGACTTATGTTGACTTTGGAAAAACCGGCGGTATAAATGTGATTGATTTAGCCAATATCAATTCTTGTTCGTTTATTGCCACACAAGATTTGGGTAAAAAATATCCCAACCATTCGTTTGAAGTATTGGGACGTTTTGATTCCAGCGATATTCGGGGTTGTAATTTAATGGTTGTTTAAATTTGTTTCAGGTTTCAGGTTTAAACGGCTCGTAAAATAAAATAGGTTTTCTTACCGCGTTGTAACAAAACAAATTCGTCATTAATTAAGTCATTGCCGGAAAGCGAAAATTCTTCAGTTACTTTTTCACGATTTACCGAAATCGCATTTTCTTTTAAAGCTCTTCGTGCTTCGCTATTGGAAACCATAAAACCTGACCTCCCTGCCAAAGCTTCTACAATTGAAATTCCTTCTTTTAAATCAGCTTTAGCAATTTCTGCTTGCGTAATTCCGTCAAAAACATCCAAAAATGTCTGACTGTCCAATTGTTTTAAATCTTCTGAAGTTGAATTTCCAAACAAAATATTCGAAGCTTTTACTGCCTTATCATACTCTTCAGGAGAATGAACCAAAACTGTAATTTCTTCTGCTAATCGCTTTTGCAACAAACGCAAATGTGGTTCCTGACGATGTTTTTCAATCAATTCTTCTATTATTTCTTTCTCTAAAAAAGTGAAGATTTTTATATATTTTTCAGCATCCGCATCAGTTGAATTAAACCAAAATTGATAAAATTTATACGGCGATGTTTTATCAGCAGTTAACCAAACGTTTCCACCTTCTGATTTACCAAATTTGGACCCGTCTGCTTTCGTTATTAATGGAGTCGTTAAGGCAAAAGCTTTTGCTCCTTCTTCAGAAGAATTTACATTCATTCTTCTAACTAATTCCGTCCCGGTGGTAATATTTCCCCATTGGTCTGAACCTCCCATTTGCAATAAACAATTGTAATGTTTATGTAAATAATAGAAATCATAACCCTGAATTAACTGATAGGTAAATTCTGTAAAGGACATTCCTTCCCCAACCTCTCCGCTCAATCTTTTCTTTACAGAATCTTTAGCCATCATATAGTTTACTGTGATGCGTTTCCCAATATCACGAGCAAATTCAATAAAGGTAAAGTCTTTCATCCAATCATAATTATTGACTAAAACGGGGGCATTAGCTTCTGTTGAATTAAAATCCAAAAAACGCGATAATACTTTTTTTATTCCTTCAACATTTTTAGTTAAGGTTACTTCATCTAATAAATTTCTTTCGTCTGATTTTCCCGAAGGATCACCAATCATTCCTGTTGCACCGCCAACTAATGCAATTGGTTTGTGTCCAAAATTTTTCAAATGAATCAACAAGATGATTTGCACCATACTGCCGATATGTAAGGAATCGGCTGTTGGATCAAATCCTATATAGGCAGTCGTAGATTCTTTTAATAATTGCTCTTCTGTTCCCGGCATCATATCGTGAAACAATCCTCTCCAGCGAAATTCTTCTACTAAATTTTTCATGCGTATATTTTATTGATTTTTATAGGTGACACGGAATTGCTTTTTTTCTTATTAGCAATTTCATCTAAAAATAATTTTGGCAAAGATAGTTTTAATTCGATAATTTGAAAATGTAGAACGGAAACAATTATATTTGTTTTTATGAATCTAGTTACAGGCGGAACCGGTTTAGTGGGAGCACACTTATTGCTCCAATTATTAGAAAAAGGCGAAAAAGTTCGGGCTTTATTTCGCTCTGAAAAGAGCATACAAAAAACAAAATCACTTTTTATTCAATTTAAACAATCTGAACTTTTCGAACAAATAGAATGGATTAAAGGAGATATTATTGATATTCCTACGTTAGAACCTGCTTTTAAAAATGTTGTACATGTTTACCATTGTGCTGCCTTAATTTCCTTTGATTCAGCAGACGAAAAACAATTGCGTAAAATAAACATAGAAGGAACGGCAAATGTTGTGAATTGTGCGTTAGCTTTTGGTGTAGAAAAATTTTGCTACGTCAGTTCCATCGCTGCTTTAGGTGATTTAGCAGAAAAAAAAGTTATAATTACGGAAGAAACTGAATGGAATCCTGAAAAACCGCACAGTGATTATGCTATTTCTAAGTACGGAGCTGAGATGGAGATTTGGCGAGCACAACAAGAAGGATTGAATTGTATTGTGGTCAATCCGGGAGTAATTTTAGGTTCCGGTTTTTGGAATTCCGGTAGTGGGAAAATATTTACGAAAGTGAGTAAAAGAATTCCGTTTTACACCAAAGGCTCAACCGGATTTGTGGCAGTTGAAGATGTTGTAACGGTCATGTATCAATTAATGAAAAGTGATGTTTCCGGAGAACGATTTACATTAATTTCAGAAAATATAAACTTTGAAAAATTGGTTTGTTGGATTGCTAAAGAATTGCATGTAAAAAGCCCATCCTTTTATGCAAAATCATGGATGACTGAAATTGGGTGGCGATTGGATTGGATTATTTCAACATTCTTTTTTCAAAAAAGAACACTATCTAAATCAACAGCTAAATCATTACATTCAACTGATTTAATTTCGAATGAAAAAATAAAAAAGGCTATCCAATTTGAATTTCAACCAATTCAGGAATACATTATAAAAATTAGTCCTTATTTTTTCTAAGTTCTCTATTTTTTAAAAATCCCTCTTTTATTTTAGTCTGAGCAGTATCTTTTCGTGTAGATGGTGGTTCTTCTATTTTTCCGGCTTTTAAAACTGTACTATCAGCAATCTTTTTTTCTTCTTCCAGTCGTTTTTCAACTCTTTCATACATTCTTTTATAACGCTTTAAATCATAAGCATAATAAATATTATTTTGAACAAATTGCAAACTGTCAATTTTGTATTTCTTGTAAATATATGTGTAGGGATCTATTTTATTTTCTTCCAACAAAATAGAATTATTTGATCGGATTGCATCCAACAAACTTAAATCATAGAAAATAGAAACCATGGTTTCTTCCTCTATCAGTTTTTCAGGAACTTTTACTTTTTCTTTCTGACAAGCAAAGAAAAAGAAACTAAAAAAAAACAAAGCGTGTTTTATTTTCATACTCTATCGATTAAAAAGTAGTCGCTTACCGGCTTTAGCTTCGTTTACTTTTGCATTTTGATACACCAATTGACCATTGACAAAAGTATGTGTAATTCTTGATTTGAATGTGGTTCCTTCTAAAGGAGACCAACCACATTTATACAATATATTTTCTTTTTTTACACTCCATGGCATGGCAGGATTTACTAGAATCAAATCAGCATAAAAACCTTCTTTTATAAAACCTCTTTTTTCTATTTTGAAAATCTTAGCCGGATTATGAGCCATTTTTTCAACTATTTTTTCAATCGAAATTTTTCCCTGATGAAAAGCCTCAAACATGACTACTACAGCATGCTGAACTAGTGGGCCTCCGGAAGGTGCTTTGGTATAGGATTGGTTTTTTTCTTCCAAAGTATGTGGTGCATGATCTGTTGCTATAACATCTATACGATCATCCAACAAGGCTTCCCATAAAGCTGCCCGATCAGCTTCTGTTTTAATGGCAGGATTCCATTTTATTAAATTTCCTTTTGTTTCATAATCTGCATTGGTAAACCACAAATGATGAATACAAACTTCGGCGGTGATTTGTTTCTCCTCTAATGGAATTTTATTGGTAAATAAATCCATTTCTTTCGCGGTAGAAAGATGAAAAACATGCAATCTTGCTCCTGTTTTCTTTGCTAATGCTATTGCTTTGGAAGAAGACATGTAACACGCTTCCTCGCTACGTATCAAATGGTGAAACTTGACCGGAATATCTTCTCCATATTGCTCTTTATACTTGGCTAAATTATTTTTAATGGTGTTTTCATCTTCGCAATGCACCGCAATTAGCATTTTTGTAGAGGAAAATATTTTTTCTAAAACATCTTCTTTATCTACTAACATATTTCCGGTAGAAGAACCTAAAAAAAGTTTAATTCCGGCAACATTTTTTGGATTGGTTTTTAAAATTTCATCCAAATTATCGTTAGTTCCGCCCATCATAAAAGAATAATTAGCATGGGAAGTCTCGGCTGCTATTTGATATTTTTGTTCTAATAAATCTTGAGTAACTGCATTCGGAACAGTATTAGGCTGTTCAATAAAAGAGGTAATCCCTCCTGCAACTGCTGCTCTTGATTCTGAACCAATATCACCTTTATGAGTGAGTCCGGGCTCACGAAAATGAACTTGGTCATCAATTGCCCCGGGCATAAGGTAATTCCCTTCTGCATCAATTACTTTATAGTCAGTTTTAGCACTGATACTGTCTGAAATTTCAATAATTAATTCACCTTCAATGAGTAAATCTCCTTCAAAAATTTTACCTTCATTGACAATTTTAGCGTTTTTTATTAAAATCCTTTTCATTTTTTCTTTTCAATTATAATCGGTTAAACAGTTTTTTAATTCGTAAAGAAATTACACCAAAAACTGCTTCTTTAATAATTCCATTGCTCATTTTTGATTGCCCCATTGTTCTGTCTGTAAAAATAATGGGGACTTCAACAATTTTAAATCCTTTACAAAAAGCACGATATTTCATTTCTATTTGAAATGCATAACCCACAAATTTAATTTTATCCAAATCTATATTTTGAAGGACTTCTTTTTTGTAGCAAATAAACCCGGCTGTTGCATCGTGAATTTTCATTCCGGTAAAAATATCAACATAAACCGAGGCAAAATAGGAAAGTAAAACGCGACTCAAAGGCCAGTTAACGACGTTTACCCCACGAATATAACGAGAACCAATTGCCATATCAGCTCCTCCTACCGAACAAGCCTCATGCAATTTTTCTATATCTGACGGATTATGTGAAAAATCAGCATCCATTTCGAAAATGTATTCGTACTGTTGTTGTAATGCCCATTTAAATCCAAGCACATAAGCAATGCCTAATCCTGCTTTTTGGGCTCCAACTTTTAAGAAAAGTTGATTGGGAAATTCGTTTTGAAGTTCCTTAACTTTTTCAAATGTTTTATCGGGAGAATTATCGTCTACAATGAGAATATGAAATTTTTTATTCAGTGCAAATACAGCCCGAATAATATTTTCTACATTTTCAATTTCATTGTAGGTTGGAATTATAACTAATCCGTTATTCATAAATACTACAAAATTTCAAAGCAAATGTAAACTTTTTATAAATGATGATTCATAATAATATTATAATAAAGTGAGTGACATAAAAAAATAGTAATTTTACACCTAAATTATGGAGTATATACTAGAACAAAGAGTGATTGAAAATAAAGATTGGGCAACCATTTTGTTTGTCTTATGTTTTATTTTAATTGCTGTCACTAAGACTTTTTTTGAGGCTCGTTTTAATGAGTTTTTGAAATTACTTGTGACGGATAAATACACCAAAATATATAAAGATCCTTCTTTTATGCTTAGTTGGTTTACCATTAGTTTATTTATTGTCCAACTGATTTCTTTTGCTTTTTTTATTTTAATTTTACTAAATAACTTTGATTTAGCCTCTAAAACAGATTGGATTAAATATATTCAGATTATTACTTTGTTGGGGGTATTTGTTTTATCTAAATATTTGGTAGAAAAAATAATTGCTACCTCGTTTAAAATTGAAGACTTTATTGAGCAATTTAATCTTCAAAAAGTGAGTTATCGAACATTTGTAGGCCTCTTTTTATTACCGGTTAACATTTTTTTGTATTATAATGACATTTCTTCCACTATTTTTATCTATGGTATTCTTGCTATCATATTGATTATTAATGCCTTTACATATCTCGTTTCATTAAAAGCATATCAAAGTATACTATTTAGTAAGATGTTTTATTTTATTTTGTATCTTTGTGCCCTTGAAATAGCTCCCTACTATTTTATGTATTATTGGTTTACAAGACGTTAGTTTTACAACAAGTCCGATATGAAAGTGAAAACAATTTTGGTATCACAACCAGAACCAAAAGTAGAAAATTCTCCTTACTTTGAGCTGATGCAAAAGCATAAAGTAAAAATCGATTTTAGACCCTTTATTCATATCGAGGGTGTTCCATCAAAGGATGTAAGAAGCCAAAAAATCGATTTAAATCATTTTACGGCAATCATTTTAACCAGCAGAAATGCTGTTGACCACTTTTTTAGAGTGGCCGAAGAAATGCGTTATAAAGTGCCTGAAGATTTGAAATATTTTTGTCAATCGGAAGCAGTAGCTTTTTATCTTCAAAAATATGTAGTCTACAGAAAGCGTAAAATTTATGTGGGTCAAAAAGATTTTGTCGATTTGTCTCCCTTGATAAAAAAATATAAAGAAGAAAAATTCTTATTACCGGCATCTGACCAATTAAATTTTGATATTCCACAAACGTTGAATAACCTTAAAGTAGATTGGACACAAGCAATTTTTTATAAGACTGTAATGAGTGATTTGTCTGATTTAGCAGATGTTTATTATGACATTTTAGCCTTTTTCAGTCCTACCGGAATTAAATCATTATTTAAAAACTTTCCAGATTTTAAACAAAATGATACTCGAATAGCTGTCTTTGGAAGTACTACTCAAAAAGAAGCATTGGAACATGGTTTACGTGTTGATATTATGGCTCCATCGCCGGAAGCTCCATCAATGACCATGGCTCTAGAAAAATATATTGCCAAAATCAATAAAGATAAATAAAATTACCTTTTAAATAAATTAAAAAGAGTCCCACAAAATTGCGGGACTCTTTTCGTTTGGTTAGCTAGTGTAAAATTATAATTGAGGTCCGGACTTCACTAAATTTTGTCCTTCTTCATTATCTGTATATTGTAGGAAATTTTTAATAAATAATCCAGCCAAATTAGTTGCTTTTTCATTCCACTCATCTGGATTTTCATAAGTATCTCTTGGATCCAATATTGCGGGGTTTACATCGTGTAAAGCTGTTGGCACTTCAAAATTGAAAACAGGAATTACTTTTAATTTAGCTTTTTCAATTGAACCATCTAGAATAGCATCGATAATTGCTCTGGTATCTTTTATGGAAATACGTTTACCGGTTCCATTCCATCCGGTGTTAACCATATAAGCTATAGCCTTATGCTCTTCCATCTTTTTTACCAATTCTTCACCATATTTTGTTGGATGAAGCGACAGAAACGCTTTTCCGAAACAAGCCGAAAAAGTAGGTTGTGGTTCAGTAACTCCTCTTTCTGTTCCGGCTAACTTTGCAGTAAATCCGGAAAGAAAATAATATTTTGTTTGTTCCGGAGTTAATTTAGAAACAGGTGGCATAACACCAAAAGCATCTGCTGTTAAGAAAATAACTTTGGTTGCATGACCAGCTTTAGAAACTGGTTTTACAATATTTTGAATATGATTAATAGGATAAGAAACACGTGTGTTTTGTGTTATAGAACCATCTTTAAAGTCAATTTTTCCATTTTCATCTAATGTTACGTTTTCTAATAAAGCATCTTTTTTGATAGCTCCGTAAATATCCGGTTCATTTTCTTTGCTTAAATCAATCGTTTTGGCATAACATCCCCCTTCGAAGTTAAAAACGCCTTCGTCGTCCCAACCATGCTCATCATCCCCAATTAATTCTCTTTTTGGATCAGTAGATAAAGTTGTTTTTCCTGTTCCTGATAAACCAAAGAAAACAGCTACATCACCGTCTTTCCCTTTGTTTGCAGAACAGTGCATGGAAGCAATCCCTTGTAATGGTAAATAGTAGTTCATCATCGAGAACAAGCCTTTTTTCATTTCACCACCATACCAAGTTCCTCCAATGATTTGAACTTTTTCCGTTAAGTTAAAGGCAACATAAACTTCAGAGTTCAATCCGTGTGCCACATAATCTTTAAAAAAAGTTTTTGAACCATTCATCACTATAAAATCAGGTTCGCCAAAATTTTCTAATTCTTTTTCTGTTGGACGAATAAACATATTTTTCACAAAATGTGCCTGCCACGCTACTTCCATAATGAAACGAACTTTCAATCTTGTGTTTTCATTAGCACCACAAAATGCATCAACAACAAATAAGCGTTTTCCTGAAAGTTGGTTTACTGTTGTTTCTTTTAAAGCATTCCATGTAGCTGTAGAAATTGGTTTGTTATCATTTGGAGCTTTTGGAGAATTCCACCAAATCGTATCTTTAGTTACCTCATCTTCTACAATATACTTGTCTTTTGGTGATCTTCCTGTAAATTCTCCCGTCATTACATTTACAGCTCCTAATTCTGATAACTGTCCTTTTTCATATCCCTCCAAATTGGAACCCAATTCTTCTTTATATAAAAATTCAAAAGAAGGATTGTAAATAATCTCTTGTGTATTTTTGATACCGTATTTTTCTAACGAAATCGATTTCGTAAATTGAGCGTATGTCTCCATAAATTTATCGTTTAGTTGTGTTTAATTATTTGGCAAAAGTAAAAATTAATTCATTATGATTGAAGAATTATAAATTTTTTATCCTTTTCGTTTCAAAAAATATAAAAAAAACACAGTCCAGGCAGCAATTAATAACAATCCTCCAATAGGTGTAATTGATCCAACAAACTTAAAATCAATACTTGTAAGTGAATTTGTGGCTAATAAATAGATAGACCCTGAAAAAAATAAAGTACCTACTAAAACTAAATATAAAATTATCTTTTTTGTTTTTTCGGTAACTAAGGAAGTTGTTCCCAAAAACAATAAAAAGAAGGCATGATACATTTGATAACGTACACCCGTTTCAAAAGTAATGAGTTGATTTTCCGCAAGAACGGCTTTTAAAGCATGCGCGCCAAAAGCTCCAAGAACAATAGACAAAGTTCCTAAAAAGGTTGCTGTTAGAATGATTTTTCTGTCCATAAATATTAATTGAAGTACAAATTTAGGTTTTATCTAATACACAAAAGAAGAATTAACACATCTAAATTTGTTAGGAATATAACATTTGCTTACTTTCGTGTGATTTTTACCGAAAGACAACATGAGAACTATCCTGATTATTGGTGCCGGAAGATCGGCTTCATCCCTAATAAAATATTTATTAAACAAAGCTGAAACAGAGCGTTTGCATTTAACAATTGCTGATTTATCATTAGAATTAGCTCAAAAAAAGACCAATAATCATCCTAACGCAACGCCAATTCAATTGGATATTGCAAATATAGAAGAACGTCAACAGCAAATTCAAAAAGCAGATATTGTCATTTCAATGCTTCCGGCTCATCTTCATGTGGAAATAGCTGAAGATTGCATTATTTTCAAAAAACACATGGTTACCGCTTCTTATATAAGCCCTAAAATGCAAGAATTGGATGCTCAAGCCAAAGAAAATGGTTTGATTTTCATGAACGAAATTGGTTTAGATCCGGGTATAGACCACATGAGTGCGATGAAAGTAATTGATGAAATCAGGGGAAAAGGAGGAAAAATGATTCAGTTCGAATCGTTTTGTGGCGGACTGGTTGCCCCAGAAAGCGACACTAATTTATGGAATTATAAATTTTCCTGGAACCCAAGAAATGTAGTTTTGGCTGGGCAAGGCGGTGTTTCTAAGTTCATACAGGAAGGTAAATATAAATATATTCCTTACAACAAATTATTCCGCAGAACTGAATTTTTAGAAGTAGAAGGATTCGGTCGTTTCGAAGGATATGCTAATCGTGATTCTTTGAAATACAGAAGCATTTATGGTTTAGATAACATTTTAACCATGTATCGAGGAACCCTTAGACGTGTTGGTTTTTCTAAAGCTTGGGATATGTTAGTTCAATTAGGAATGACGGACGACGTTTACACCATGGAAAACTCAGAAAATATGAGTTACCGAGATTTTACAAATTCTTTTTTAGCCTATCATCCAACGGATACTGTTGAATTAAAACTCCGCCATTATCTTAAAATTGATCAAGATGATGTAATTTGGGATAAGTTTATGGAGCTTGATTTATTTGATTCTTCAAAAAAAATAGAACTAAAAAATGCCACTCCTGCTCAAATTCTGGAAAAAATATTAGCGGAAAAATGGGCTTTACAAGCAAATGATAAAGATATGATTGTGATGTACCACAAATTTGGATATGAATTCAATGGTCAACAAAAGCAAATTGACAGCACTATGGTTTGTTTAGGCGATGACCAGATTTATACCGCTATGGCTAAAACGGTAGGTTTACCGGTAGCAATGGCAACACTTCAAATCTTAAATGGAAACATAAAAACACCCGGAGTTCAATTACCAATTAAAAAAGAAGTTTATGAACCTATTCTAAACGAATTAGAAACTTTTGGTGTAATTTTTATTGAAAAAGAAGTGCCTTACATGGGTTATAACCCCAATAACGTAGGAAGTTAAAAATTTTATTTAAAATACTTGTGTTTATTAATTTCGTCCTGAAGTTGACGTCCTAATTTTTGTTCTTTTTCCAATGCTTTATGCTTATAATCTTCGAACTCTTCTTCTATTTTTTTAACATTATTTTTTACTTCGTGAGCAATCGCTTTAGCACTTTTAAGTTGGAATAAAAAAACAATCAAAATTAAAAACAATACAATAACAATTCCCCACATCACAATATTATAATTGGTTTTACTCATTGGGCTTCCAAAAAGCGAAACATTATCTTGTGCTTTTTTTAAGGTTGTTAATTCTTCATTTATAGCTTTTAAAGTGTCTTTAAGTTGAGCAACAATGGAAGTATGATTAGAAAATTGACTTTTTAAGCTTACTAACTCATTTTTGATTCTACCAACGGAATCTAAACTGTTCTTTTTTAATAACAACAGATAATCATGTTTAAACACTTTAAACTCTTGAAAATTATTTGACTTTTGAATCACATAGTCAAATTGATTCGCTAAAGTTCCGTTGATCGATGCAGAATTTGATTCCGGATTAGGTTCTTGGGATAATGCAACATTAGTTAGCAACAATAAAAAGAAGTAAAAATAGTTTTTCATACGATTACAAATTGATTTAAACTAACTTTTTTATTCAAGTAGGTTAACAAATTTAATTTTTTTTGACTAGGAAACCTAATATCACGGATAAATCGTAAAAAAAAGAAAATTATTGTACTTATTGTTTTAAATCAAAACTTATAATTTTACTTACTTTTTGTCAATTTTTGTTATTTTTGATTAAAATTTAAAACTATGAAAATCAATTCCCTTCAAATTGAGATAGATGGAATCGACAAAGAAATTCTTCGTGATTTGATGGAAGATGCCAGAAAACCCATTTTACAAATTGCAAATAAAATAGGGATTTCCGGAGCAGCTATTCATCAACGGCTACGAAAACTGGAGGATGCCGGAGTGATTTCGGGTTCAAAATTTATCATAAACAACAAAGTTCTTGGGTATAAAACCATGGCTTTTATTGGTGTTTATTTAGACAAAGCTTCCAGTAATTCAGAAGCTGTAAAAGAACTTAAAAAAATTCCCGAAGTTCTAGAATGTCATTATACCACCGGAAATTGGAGTATATTAATCAAAATTATTTGTCGTGATAACGAACATTTGATGCAATTATTGAATAAAAAAATCCAACCTATTGACGGAGTTTCCAGAACAGAAACGTTCATTTCGCTGGAACAACAAATTGAAAGACAGATACAGTTGTAATTTTTTTGTTTCAAGTTTCAGGTTTCAAGTTGTAAAAACTGAGACCAAAAAAAATCCGTTACTTTCGTAACGGATTCTGATTTATACTTTTTTTATTTTCGGTTGGTATAAACCATCACATAGTAAAGTAATGTTCCTAATGAACCAATTGCAGCAACCACATAAGTTCTAGCTGCCCATTTCAATGCATCTTTTGAACCTGCTAACTCTTGTTGATTCACAATTCGTTTGTTTTCTAACCAAGCTAAGGCACGGTTACTGGCATCATATTCTACCGGTAAAGTGATTACTGAAAACAAAGTTGTCATGGCGAAAATAACAATTCCTAACAACAACAATTGTGGGAACGTGTTTACCATCAAAATTCCGGCTAATAATATCCATTGCACAAAACGAGAAGCAACATTTACGACAGGAACTAATTTTGAACGCATGGTTAACCATGAGTAAGCCGTTGCATGTTGCACTGCGTGACCACATTCGTGAGCAGCAACAGCAGCAGCCGCAGCGTTTCGTTGGTTATAAACTGCTTCACTCAAATTCACTGTTTTGTCAGCTGGATTATAATGATCTGTCAATCTTCCCGGTGTAGAAACAACGCGAACATCACGAATACCATGATCAGCTAACATTTTTTCAGCAATTTCAGCTCCGCTCATTCCGTTTTGCAAATGCAACTTAGAATATTGGTCAAACTTGCTTTGCAAACGATTACTCACGAGCCAACTGGCTCCCATAATTACGATTATTAATATCCAATACATACTTTTTATTTTTAAAATTTAAAATTACAAAATATATAGCAAAAAAAGAACCAATTATATTTCTTTTAACAATTCTGCTATTTTGTCAGGGCTTAGCCTACCAAATTGATGATTTTTCCGGGAACAATAATCACTTTATTTGGCGTTCTGCCTTGCAATTGTGCTTGTGTACGTTCGTCTGCCATGACAATTTCTTCAATTTGAGCGGCGGTTAAATCTAATGGTAATTTAATCGTAAAACGCATTCTTCCGTTGAAAGAAACCGGGTATTCTTTTTCAGATTCTACTAAATATTTCTCCTCAAAAATCGGGAAAGCAACGGTTGAAACTGAACCTTCATGACCCATTTGACTCCACAATTCTTCCGCAATATGCGGAGCATACGGAGAAACTAAAATGGCTAACGGTTCTAAGATTTTTCGGTGATTGCATTTTAACTGAGCCAATTCATTCACACAAATCATAAA
>Ga0164292_10000213_pt1 | contig 41588 bp, 40 predicted proteins | sample GEODES117metaG_FD_111486 | JGI IMG/M metagenome (GOLD analysis project Ga0164292, IMG submission 111486) | Eutrophic lake water microbial communities from Lake Mendota, Wisconsin, USA - GEODES117 metaG | ecosystem: Environmental > Aquatic > Freshwater > Lake | place: USA: Lake Mendota...
ACCAACATCCCCATCCTCGCCGTTCGCAATCGCAAACGGACAGCTTCAACACCGTCCAACGGGGGGTCAATTTTACGCGTCGATTACCCCTCAAACGGGGTCAATTTTGCACGCCGATCTACACCTGAAGTGGAGAATCGTGTGCCGCTCTCACACCCCCGTAAGCAAGAAATCCAGCGCGCCCAAAACCACTTCGCCTTCGCTCTCCAGCGAACCGACCCTGCGCCCCATCTCTCGCAACTCCACCGCTGAGAGAAATTGCGTCAGCAGCACATAGCGCTCCCCGATAAGGTCAAACACGGGATTGAGATTGCGAGCAGGCTTGGGCGCTTCGCTCTCTGCAATCAGTGGCACCACCACACGCGTCTTCAGCCCGTCCAGTAGGTCGGCCTGACAATCGACCACCAGCGCACTGCCGCGCTTCATCTCGTAAACATCAAAGCGCGCCATCAGAACAGGCGGCGATCCGCGAGCGGCAGGCCGTTGGACTCCACCCAGTCATTGGCCGCCGCAACCGCTTCGCCGTTCTCGGCGAGCCAGCGTGCCGCCTCAGCCTCACGGATCGCATCGCGTAGGCCGCGCTCTGCTGCCTCCGAGACGGTAATGCCAAGCCGTTTGGCATCGGCGAGGTAATCCGGACGGATCGTCATGGTTGTGCGCTTTCGCGGGGCGTGGGGCGTTTTAAGCCGAGTGGGCGTATGGCTGTTCATTCCACCAATGTATATGCATACACTATATGCATCAAGCCTTCCCGAAATCATCATCCATCACCGTCCACTCCGTCCTCGGCGCCCGCGGCTCGGGTTTGGGCTTGTGGTAGCGGGGCGGGGGCAGGGGGAGCGGCTCGGGGGTGGTGCTGAAGGGGCCGCGGGTGAGGTTGCGGCGCAGGTCCGGGTGGGCTTTTATGGTGTCGAGATCGCGGTCACGTAGCGCCGAAAAGGCGTCCCATGCGGCGCGGGTCTCCGCGCTCAGCATTGCCCATTTGGCGGCATGCTCGCGCTCGAGCCGCAGGCGGATTTCCTCGATCTTGCGGTCGATGCTGGCGCGGATCTCGGCGGGCGAGACCTTACGCTGCTCGGCCTCCCATTCGGCGCGCCATTGCTTCTTCACGCGCTCGAGCTCCATCTGGCCGACCGCGTTCAATCCGCCCATGCCCGAGACGCGCTTGCCATCCGCGAACCGCTCGGGCGTGCGGTTGCGCAGGATGAACATCAGCAGCCGGTCATTGTAGCGGCGGCGGGTGCCGATGAGCCTGCCATAGGAGTAGAGCGGTTCCTCGAAACTGTTGTGCGCGCGGTCCATCACCACGTCCTCGACCAGGGCTACGTCGAGCCCAAGCGCGGCCTGCCATGCCTTGCGAAAACTCTCGGCCCCGGGCTGGCGGCGCAGGTTGTAGGCGCCGGCCTGGCTCATATCGACCGCCTTGCACGCGGCCTCGACCGAGCCGGTGTCGGCCAGCGCCTCGATGAAGGCGATCTGGCGCTCGGGCGTCCAGCCGTCGTGGCGGACATATTGGCGCGGGACGGGTGTGAAGGGCGGCAGCTCTCCTGCGGGGACAGGGAGGCGGGCGGTGCGGGGGTCTTTCTTTCGCGTCATTGGAGTGAGGGAACCACAAAACCGGCGAGTAGGAAAATGTCGGGGGATCGCGGGGGCAGGGCCTCACCCTTCACTTGGCGTTCAGCGCGGCCCCCGCTATACGGGCCTCCATGTCGACCAAGCTCACCACCCGTATCGCGCAGGCTGCGCTTGCTGCCGCCACTCTTGCGACCCTGTCGGCCTGTGCCGGCAACACCAAGGGCAAGGACGTGGCCTACGTCGCGCGCGATGTCGAATCGCTCTACGCCGAGGCGCAGCGGCGGCTTGACCGCGGCAACACGCTGGTTGCCGCCGCGCTGTTCGACGAGGTCGAGCGCCAGCACCCCTATTCGCCCTGGGCCCGCCGCGCGCAGCTGATGAGCGCCTTCAGCTATTACATCGCGCGCGATTACAACAAGGCCATCCAGAACGCGCAGCGGTTCCTGTCGATCCACCCGGGCAACAAGGATGCGCCTTACGCCTATTATCTGATCGCGCTCTCCTATTACGAGCAGATCAGCGATGTGAACCGCGACCAGAAGATCACCGAGCAGGCGCAGACCGCGCTGCGCGAGGTCAACCGCCGGTTCCCGCAGACCGAATATGCCGCCGATGCGCGGTTGAAGCTCGATCTGGTGGCGGATCACCTGGCCGGCAAGGAAATGGAGATCGGCCGCCATTACCAGCGCATGGGCCTGTGGCTCGCCGCCGATATGCGGTTCCGCAACGTGATCGAGAAGTTCGACACCACCAGCCACACGCCCGAGGCGCTCTACCGCCTCACCGAAAGCAGCCTCGCGCTGGGCGTGCCCGACGAAGCGGTGAAGTACGCCGCGGTGCTCGGCGCCAACTACCCCGGCAACAAGTGGTACGACAAGGCGTTCAAGCTGGTGAACAAGAACGCGGCGGGCGTGAACCCGATCTGACGTTGGCGCCGCTGCGCCGGGCATCCCCGCTACTGCGGGAACAGCAGCGCGACCGACATCCGCACCCCCCAATCCCGGGCCGCCCGCCGGATTTTCGACGTAATGGCGCACCCCGCCGCCGATGCTGAGCGGCTGCTTGCCTTTGATCAGCTTGCTGATCCCCAGATTGACCGGGATCGTCGTCTGGTCGTTAATCCAGTCATAGTTGATATCGGCACCGGCGCTGTAGGTCACCAGATCGGGGGTCACATAGGACAGGAACGGCTGGGCCAAGCCGAGGCTGAGATCGCCGCGCGCATCGCTTCCGGCAACCGACCAGATCTGGCTGACCAGCAGCCCGTAGGTCACCGGCCCGGCCTGCTTGAGCAGACGCCGGTCGGCCCGGCACCCCATTTCTTGGCCGTCAATTCGTTCCGCGTGCCGGTGGGCAGCAGAAACGCCGGGCCGCCCCCCAGATGATCCCGTTCGCGCCGACCTGCTTGGGGGGGAAGAAAAAGCTCTGAACCGTGACGCCCAGACCGAATTCGCTCTGCCCCGGGCCGGTCACGTCCGACTGGTAGATCACCGGCAGGATCGTGCGGCTGATCACGTTCCACTTGTCGTTGACGGTAATCGGCACCACCGGATGGATGTTGCTGGTGATGCGAAAGCCGTCGTCCGGGCCGATGCCGAAGTCGATATTGGTCTGGATCGGCACCTGGATCAGCGAGGCGACCGGGTTCTGTGCAATTGCTGGGCAAGGTCGTCCGCGCTCGCCGCGGCTTGCTCCGCCGGGGCCGGGACGGGTGGGCCGACGGTTTCCTGCGCCGCCAGCGGCACGGCGAGGGCGAGTGGGTGCTGCAAGAAGCGGGCTGGCTATCGCGCTTGCCCGCCGATTTCCGCATGGCCTGGTTGGCGCGGGCCAAGCCCTTCACCGTGCTACGCGACGAAATCATCTATCGCGAAGGCGACGAGGGCCGCTGCCTCTACGGTGTGGTTTCAGGCGCGATGGCGATCACCATCGGGCCGCCGCTGCTCACGCCCCGGCTGATCAATATCATGAGGCCCGGCACCTGGTTCGGTGTCGGTCCGCTGCTGCGTGAGGGCGGGCGCAAGATGGAGTTTCGTGCGGCCGAGCCTTCGCGGCTGCTCAGGGTCTCGGGCGCCGATATCGACCGGATCGCGGCGCAGTTTGCCGACACTCAGCGCCACATCGGTGCTCTGGCGATGTACGGACACGACCTTGCCAGCCGGGTTGCGAGTGAACTGCTCATTCCCTCATCGAGCCGCCGGATCGCCGCCGTTATCATCCGTATCGCCACGCCCGATCCGGTTGACGGCCGGGTCGGACCGGCCGGCGTGTTCGTCACCCAGTCGCAGCTTGCCGAAATGGCGAATGTCTCGCGCAATCTCGCCAACGCCGCCTTGCGCGACTTCCGCGAGGCCGGATGGGTGGACAGCCGTTACAATCGCCTGCGCGCGACTGACCGAGCCGCGCTTGCTGCCTTTGTCTATACCGACGATTGAGCGCCGCCCCCTGCCACACCTTGGGGATTGGCGCTGCATCCGCAGGTGACGCGCCCGCGCGTGTGCGCTATCTGTTCTCCCGCCCATGCTGACCCGCCTGTCCATCCGCAACATCGTCCTTATCGAAGCGCTCGATCTCGATTTCGCGCGCGGGCTGGGCGTGTTGACGGGGGAGACGGGGGCGGGCAAGTCGATCTTGCTCGATGCGCTGGGGCTGATTTTGGGCGACCGGGCGGAGACCAGCCTTGTGCGCGCCGGCGAGGACAAGGCGAGCGTGTCCGTCAGCTTCGAATTCGCCGCGCTTCCAGCGGGCATTGCCGCCGCGCTCGATGATGCCGAGATCGCTATCGAACCCGGCGAGCCGCTGATCATCCGGCGGCAGATCAAGGCGGACGGCGGCTCGAAGGCCTTCATCAATGACCAGCCCGCCAGCGTCGCCTTGCTGCGCGAACTGGCGCCAGCGCTGGTCGAACTCCACGGCCAGCATGACGATCGCGGGCTGGTCAATCCGCGCGGGCACCGGCTGCTGCTTGACCGCTATGCGGGCACCGATGTGGCCGGATTGGAGCGCGCCTTTGCCTCTTGGGCGCGCGCCGAAGCGCAGCTCGCCGAAGCGCGCGCCGCGGTCGAACAGTTCAAGGCCGATCAGGATCTGCTGATCGCGCACCTCGCGGAACTTGCCGCATTGGAGCCGGTCGCGGGCGAGGAAGCGCGACTTGCTGCCACGCGGTCCGATATGCAGAAGGGCGAGAAGCTGGCGGGCGATCTCGAAGGCCTGCGGCACATCTGGGAAGGCTCGGATTCGCCGCTGGCCGCGCTGCGGGTCGCGGCGCGCAAGCTTGACCGGATCGCCGACCAGCACCCGCTCTTGGCCGAGGCCTTGGCCGCGCTCGACCGCGCGGTGATCGAGGCGGGCGAGGCCGAGGAGCGGCTCGAGAAAGCCGCCGAGGCGCTGCTCCACGATCCCGCCGCGCTCGAGAATGCCGAGACGCGGTTGTTCGAACTGCGCGCCGCCGCGCGCAAGCACCGCTGCGAGGTCGACGATCTGCCCGAGCTGATGCGCACGATGCGCAGCCGATTGGATGCGATCGAGGGCGGGGAGGCGCAGCTCGATGCGCTCGAGGCGGGCGCGAAGAAAGCCCACGCCGCCTATGTTTCGGCTGCCGAAAAAGCGCACGCGGTCCGCACCACGGCTGCCGGAACGCTCGATGCGGCGGTGGCGGCGGAATTGGCGCCCTTGAAACTCGATGCCGCGAAGTTCCGCACCTCTGTCGCGGCGCTGCCCGAGGAACGCTGGGGAGCGCATGGGATGGACGCGGTGGAGTTCCTGATCTCGACCAACCCCGGCGCGGATTTTGCGCCTTTGGGCAAGATTGCCTCGGGGGGCGAATTGTCGCGCTTCATCCTCGCGCTGAAGGTCGCGCTGGCCGAGCAGGGCGGGGCGGCCACCATCATCTTCGACGAGATCGACCGCGGCGTGGGCGGCGCGGTGGCCTCTGCGATTGGCGAACGCCTCGCGCGGCTTGCGGCGCACGAGGGGCAATTGCTCGCGGTGACGCACTCACCGCAAGTGGCCGCACGCGGCGGGCAGCATTACCTCATCGCCAAGGCCTCCTCCGGGATCGTGACCAAGACTTCTGTGGTGCTGCTCGACAGCGCCGGGCGGCAGGAGGAGATCGCGCGGATGCTCTCGGGTGCCGAGGTGACTCCCGAGGCCCGCGCTCAGGCGGATCGTTTGTTGGAGGGGGTGTGATGCGGTTCCTGCCCTTCCTGCTGCTCGCCGCTGCCTGCGCCCCTGCCACGCCTGCGCCCGAGGAGGCTTCGCCTGCCGTGCAACCCAACAACGCGACCTACGGCACCGACGCCAACCTCGCCGCGTCCAAGCCCGACACGGTGCTGCGCTATGCCGACCACCCGCGCGGGTTTGCCGAACTCCGGCTTCCCGCAGGAGACGGACCGTTCCCGCTGGCAGTGATCTATCACGGCGGGTGCTGGAAGACCGGCATCGCCAGCCAAGCCTACATGGCCCCGCTCGCGAGCCGCTGGCAGAGCCTCGGCATTGCAACGCTCAATGTCGATTACCGCGAGGTCGGGGACGGCGGCGGCTGGCCGGGGTCGTTCACCGACTGGGCCGATTCGGCCAAGCTGATCGAGGATGTCGCGGCTAAGTATCCCATCGACCGCAACCGCGTGACGCTGGTCGGCCATTCGGCGGGCGGTTTGCCGGCGGTCTGGCTTGCGGCCTCGCAGGGCAGGGACGGCCCGGCGGGCGCACGCAAGCCGCTCAAGGCCCGCGCGGCGATTGTGCTCGACGGCCCGGGCGATGTCGGGGCGGAGCAACCAGCCTTCGATGCCTTGTGCCAGTTCTCCGCGGTCGATCCCTTCATGGGCGCCGCGCCCGCCGCCGCGCCGCAGCGCTATGCCGCCATTTCCCCCGTCACCCATGCGCCGCAGCTCGCCGAGCTGCTGTTCGTGCAGGCCAAGCTCCCCGCACCCTCGGCCGCCACCCAGGCCGCGCTGGGAGCAGGCGGCGCGCAGGTGACAGTGCGCGAGAACATCGGGCAGAGCCACTTCGCTATCATCACGCCGGGTAACCCCGTCTACGAAGCCAATGCGGCGGCGATGCTCGCGGTGCTCACAGGCGGACGCTGAAGCCGTTGCCTCATGCCGCCCGGGCGCGCTATGCTCGGGGTCAACGTGGGGGAAAATCGACAATGAAACACGCCGTTGCCGCAATCGTGCTTTGCGCCGCGCTTGCCGCCTGCGCGCCGTCCGCGCCGCTCGCCACCACGCCGCCTGCGCCCGACGCGCGCTTCGCGGTAACCGATATCAAGGATTACGGTCCCGAGATGGTCGATGCGGTGCCATCCGATCCGCCGACCTTGAAGGTCGCCTATGGCACCGCCTCGAAGCGCCAATTTGGCGAGTTGCGGGTTCCCAAGGGCAAGGGCCCGTTCCCGATCGCAGTAATCTATCACGGCGGGTGCTGGGCGGGGATGGGCGGGCCCTCCAATGTCGCCGCGCTCGCCAGCTTTCTTGCCCGCAGCGGCGTTGCCACCTGGACCCCGAGTTACCGCGAGATCGGCTCGGACGGCGGCTGGCCCAACACCTTTGCCGATTGGGCACAGGGCCTCGGCTACGTCCAGACGCTGGCGGAGACCTATCCGCTCGACTTGAAGCGCATCTCTGTCATGGGCCACTCGGCCGGCGTGACGCCGGTGATGTGGCTGCCGAGCGGCGATATGGGCGACGAGGTGATCCGGCCCGATCTGCCCGCGATCCGCGCGGCGGTGGCGATCGACGGGCCGCTCAGCGTCGGCCCGTTTGTCGGGATCGACGCGATGATCTGCGGCCAGCCGGTGATTGCGCCGATGATGGGCGGCATACCCGCCGAGGTTCCGGCGCGCTATGCGATGCTCGATCCGCTGGTGAACAAGCCGCTGGTGAAACGCCTGCTGGTGGTCGACGGCGCGTTGCCCGATCCCGAGCCCGAGGTGATCGAGGGCCTGCGCGCGCAAGGCATCGCGGTCGAGGTGATCCGCGTCAGTCAGGAACAGCATTTCAACATGCTGGTCCCCGGCACCAAGGATTTTGCCGCGATCGGCCCGGCGCTGCTGGACATTGCAGGCGGGCGCTGAAAAGGCGGGCCGCATGAGCACCGAAGGCTTGAGCGAGGCGGAGGCCGCCAATGAGCTGATGCGGCTGGCGAAGGCCATCGCCAGGCATGACCGGCTCTATCACGCCGAGGATTCGCCCGAGATTTCCGACGCCGAATATGACGCGCTGGTGCGCCGCGATGCCGCGCTCGAAGCCGCCTTTCCGCATCTGATCCGGCCCGACTCGCCCTCGCGCAAGGTCGGCCATCAGGTCGCCGCCTCGCCGCTCGGCAAGGTCGCGCACGAGGTTCGCATGATGAGCCTCGACAATGCCTTCAGCCCCGAGGAGGTGGCCGAGTGGCTGGCGCGGATGCGGCGGTTTCTGAACCTGCCCGAAGGCGAGCCGCTCGCAATCACCGCCGAGGACAAGATCGACGGGCTGTCGTGCTCGCTGCGTTACGAAAACGGGGTGCTGGTGCGCGCCGCCACGCGCGGTGACGGGCAGGTGGGCGAGGACGTGACGGCGAATGTCGCGCACATCCCCGACATCCCGCAAAAGCTCCCCGCAGGCGTGCCCGAGGTGTTCGAGGTGCGCGGGGAGGTCTATATGGAAAAACAGGCCTTTACCGCACTCAATGCTGCGCAGCAGGAGGCCGGCGGAAAGCTGTTTGCCAACCCGCGCAATGCCGCTGCGGGAAGCCTGCGGCAGAAGGATGCGAGCGTCACCGCCAAGCGTCCCTTGCGCTTCTGGGCGCATGGCTGGGGCGCGGCCTCGGCGGTGCCCGGCGCGACGCAGAGCGAGGTTGTGGCGAAGCTCAAGACATGGGGCTTTCCGGTGTCGCAGCTGTTCGTCCGGATCGAGGGTGATGCCGATGCGCTGATCGCGCATTTCGATGCCATCGGCAAAGCGCGCCCAGGCCTCGCCTATGATATCGACGGGGTGGTCTACAAGCTCGACCGGCTCGACTGGCAGGAGCGCTTGGGCTTTGTCGCCAAGGCCCCGCGCTGGGCGCTGGCGCACAAGTTCCCGGCCGAGCGCGCCGAGACCGTGGTCGAGGCGATCGACATTCAGGTCGGGCGCACCGGCAAGCTGACGCCTGTGGGCAGGCTCACGCCGGTGCTGGTGGGCGGGGTGACGGTCACCAATGTCACGCTCCACAACCGCGACGAGATCGCGCGATTGCGCCTCAGGGTCGGTGACCGCGTGGTGATCCAGCGCGCGGGTGATGTGATCCCGCAGGTGGTCGAAAACCTCACCGGCGAAGAGCCGCGCGAAGCTTTCGCTTTCCCCGATCACTGCCCCGAATGCGACAGCGAGGCGGTGGCCGAAGTCGGCGAGGTCGATGTGCGCTGCACCGGCGGGCTGATCTGCCCGGCCCAGCGCACCCAGCGGCTCGAGCACTTCGTCAGCCGCAAGGCGCTCGATATCGAGGGGCTGGGCGAGAAGACCATCGCGCAGTTCTTTGCGCTCTGCTGGCTCGAAAGCCCCGCCGACATCTTCCGCCTGCGCCAACGCCGCAGCGATATTCTGGAACTGGAAGGCTGGCAGGATAAGTCGGTCGACAATCTCCTCGCCGCAATCGAGGCCAAGCGTATGCCCGATGCGGCGCGGCTGCTGTTCGGGCTCGGCATTCGCCATGTGGGCGAGGTGACGGCGCGGGACTTGATGAAGCATCTTCACGAACTGCCCGCGCTGCGGGCGCTGGCGACCAGCGCCCATGCAGGCGATGCCGAAGCCGCCAGCGAGATCACCGGGATCGACGGGATCGGCCCCGCCGTGATCGAGGCGCTCGGCGATTTCTTCCATGAACCGCACAATGTCGCGGTGTGGGACGATCTGCTCGGGCAGGTCACCCCGCCGCGTTACGAAGTACAGACCGTCGCGAGCCGGGTCGCGGGCAAGACCGTCGTCTTCACCGGCAAGCTCGAAACGATGAGCCGCGACGAGGCCAAGGCGCAGGCCGAAAGGCTGGGCGCCAAGGCGGCGGGTTCTGTCTCCGCGAAAACCGACCTGCTGGTCGCCGGGCCGGGGGCAGGATCAAAGCTCAAGAAGGCTGCCGAACTCGGGATCGAAGTGGTAGACGAGGCGGGCTGGGCGGCGATTGTCGCCGAGGCGCTGGGATAGGCCGGATGGACATGCTCACCGAACTCCACCCCCAGGCCTTGCGCATTGCTGCCTTGCTCCGGGCGAGGGGCGAGAAAATCGCGGTGGCGGACGGGGCCACGGGCGGCCTGATTGCGGCCAGCCTGCTGACGGTGCCGGACGCGCTCGACTTTTTCGTGGGCGGCGGGGTGGTCTATTCCTTGCGCGGGCGCGACGTGCTGTTTGCCCTGCCGCGCGAGGCCTACAAGGGAATGCGCGGGGCGAGCGAGGATTATGCCATGCTGCAAGCCCGCGCGATCGCTGCCAATTTCGGTGCGGAGTGGGGGCTGGCGGAAAGCGGTTCGGTCGGCGGATCGGCGCACCCCAGCGGCGCGCCCGCCGGGCGCAGCGTGGCGTCGATTATCGGCCCCACGGGGCGCGAAGTGACCTGCATGATCGAAACCGACAGCGACGACCGGATCGCCAACATGGCCGCCTTCACCCGCAATGCGCTCGATGCGCTCGAGGATGCGCTGGCGGCCTAGCGCGCCCGCCGCCGCCGCAGCCACAGGATCGCCCAGTCGCCGCGCTGGAGCCTTGCGGCCATGCGGAAACCGGCGCGCTTCATCGCGCGCTTGACCACCGCTTCCTGGTCTCCCGCCAGCAATCCGGCGAGCAGCAGGCTGCCCCCCGGTGCGACAGCCTTGGCGAAATCGGGCGCGAGGCTCACCAGTGGTCCTGCGAGGATGTTGGCGATCAGCAGATCATAGGGCCCGCGCACGCGGATCAGCGGATCGTCCATCCCGTCGGCCACCACCATCACCGCCTCGCCGGCGCGCGCGCCCATCGGCACGCCGTTCAATGCGGCGTTGTCCTCGACCACCGGCACGCAGACCGGATCAATATCGGTGAGCGTGACAGAAGCGCGCGGCCACAGCGCGAGCGCAGCGAAGCCGAGCAAGCCGGTGCCGGTGCCGATATCGGCGACATTGCGTGCAATCAGCCCGCTCGCTTTCATCGCGCCCAGCATTTCGAGGCATCCGGCGGTGGTGCGGTGCTGGCCGGTGCCGAAGGCCTGACTGGCGGGGATGGCGAAGTCGATCGCCTCGGGATCGGCGGGATAGTCGGGCGTGTGGACATGGAAGCGCCCGGCGCGGATCGGCGGGGCATTGTGCTGACTCAGCGTCACCCAGTCCTGCGGCGCGAGTTCCTCGATGGTGATCGGCGGCGTCTTGCCTTCGAACAGCCCCGCAAGCGCGGATTTCTCCGCCTTGCCGGGCTTCCTCGGATACCAGCCTTCGAGCACCCAGTCGTCGGGCCGATCCTCCGCCACCTCGCGCCCCGCGATGACCAGTTCGAAGTCCCAATCATCGATCAGGTCATGCCCCAGCAGCGCTGCCTGCACCGCGCGCTTGGGGGCGTGGAGGCTCAATTTCCAGGTGGTGTCAGCGGACAAAGCTCGCTCCGTTGGCGTCGATCACCGCGCCGGTCATGCTCGGCGGGGCATCGAGCGCGCAGAAGGCGATGATCGCCGCGATTTCCTCGGGCGTGGCGACGCGGCCCAGCGGAATATCGGCCAAGAGCCCCGGCCCGCCTCGGCTGGCGAGGTAGTCGCCTGCCATGCTGGTGTCGGTGAAGCCCGGGGTCACCGCAAAGCTCAGGATGCCGTCCTTGGCATAGGCGCGGGCGATGGTCTTGTGCATCCCGATCATGCCGCTCTTGGCCGCCGCATAGTGCCAATGCGCTGGCGAATCCCCGCGATAGGCGGCGCGGCTCGCCACGTGCACCAGCCGCCCCGGGACACCGCGCGCCTGCCAGTGCTGCACCGCAAAGCGCGACAACTGCGCGGCGGCCGTGAGGTTGACGCGCAAGGTATCCTCCCACGCGTCGAGCCATTCGATGTCCGAGCGATCAAGCCGGTTGGCCTCGAACCGCCCGGCATTGTTGACCACCGCGTCGATTGCGCCGTCGGCAACGTCGAGCGCCAGCTCCCACAGGCCTTGCGCGGCCTGCGGATCGCCGAAATCGGCGGCAATTATCGGCACTTCGCCGGTGCCGATCATGACCGCGCGCGAGCCATGGCCGATCACCTTGGCCCCGCGTGCCGCCAGCGCATCCAGCGCCGCCCTGCCGATCCCCCGGCTCGATCCGGTTACAAGAATGTGTCCCATGCAATGGCCTATCCCGAAATTTGCAAGCCGTGTCCACCATGTCGCCGCTTGCCTCAGGCGCTGGCGGCGTTAAGTGGTGAAGCGGGCAATCAGGGACCAGACGGGATCATCATGAACCAAAGACCGCTTTCTCCCCATCTGCAGGTGTGGCGCTGGGGGCCGCACATGCTTGTTTCGATCCTTCACCGCGCCACGGGCGACGGCATGGCGATTGTCGGCCTTGGTGTGCTGGTGTGGTGGCTGGGCGCTCTGGCGAGCGGGCCCGAGGCCTATGCCACGTTTCAGAGCGTGATGGGGCACCCGATCGGGATGCTGGTGCTGGTCGGCCTGTCGTGGGCGTTCTTCACCCACATGATGAGCGGGATGCGCCACTTCGTGATGGATATCGGCGCGGGCTATGAGCTCGACATCAACAAGTTCTGGTCGATTGCCTCGCCGGTGATCGCGATTGTTCTCACCGCGGGCTTCTGGGCCCTGATCCTCACCAAGTAAGGAACGGGCTATGGGTAACGGAACTTCCATCGGACGCGTGCGCGGGCTCGGCCCAGCGCACCATGGCGCGCATCACTGGCTGGTGCAGCGCTTCACCGCGATCGGCAATGTGGTGCTGATGAGCTGGCTGCTCGTCAGCCTCGTGATGCTCGGCGACTATAGCTACACCAATGTCTCCAAGTGGCTCGCGCACCCGCTCAACGCCACGGCGATGATCCTGCTGGTGATCAGTCTGTTCTGGCACGCGCGGCTTGGCCTGCAGGTGCTGCTCGAGGATTACATCCACGATGCCGGCTCCAAATTCGGGCTTATCTCGGCGCTCAATCTTGCAACCATTGGCGGCGGCGCTTTTGCCATTTTCAGCGTCGCCAAGCTCGCATTCACAGGAGAAGCCTGATGGCTACCGCAGCACCAAAGGGCACCGCGAACGACGTCGGCGGGGCGCATCTGAAGGGCGCCTATACCATCATCGATCACACCTATGACGTGGTGGTGGTGGGCGCGGGCGGATCGGGCCTGCGCGCAACGATGGGCGCGGCCGAAGCGGGCCTGCGCACCGCGAACATCTCAAAGGTCTTCCCGACGCGCTCGCACACCGTGGCAGCGCAAGGCGGGATCGCCGCATCGCTCGGCAACAATTCGCCCGATCACTGGACCTGGCACATGTATGACACCGTCAAGGGGTCGGACTGGCTGGGCGATCAGGACGCGATCGAATATCTCGCACGCGAGGCGCCTGCTGCGGTTTACGAGCTGGAACACGCCGGCGTGCCGTTCAGCCGCAATGCCGATGGCACGATCTACCAGCGCCCGTTCGGCGGCCACATGCAGAACATGGGCGCCGGCCCGCCGGTGCAGCGCACCTGCGCAGCAGCCGACCGCACCGGCCACGCCATGCTCCATGCGCTCTACCAACAGAGCCTGAAGTATGACGCGGACTTCTTCATCGAGTATTTCGCGCTCGATCTCATCATGTCCGAAGTGGGCGGGGTGAAGCAGTGCGTCGGCGTGATGGCGATGTGCCTTGATGACGGCACGATCCACCGCTTCCGCGCGCAGTCGGTTGTGCTCGCGACCGGCGGCTATGGCCGCTGCTACTACACCGCGACCTCGGCCCACACCTGCACCGGCGACGGCGGCGGGATGGTGCTGCGCGCTGGCCTGCCGCTGCAGGACATGGAGTTCGTCCAGTTCCACCCTACTGGCATCTACGGCGCGGGCGTGCTGATCACCGAAGGCGCGCGCGGCGAGGGCGGCTATCTCACCAACTCGCAAGGCGAGCGCTTCATGGAACGCTATGCGCCTTCCGCGAAGGATCTCGCCTCGCGCGACGTCGTCTCGCGCTCGATGGCGCTCGAAATGCGCGAAGGGCGCGGCGTGGGGCCGGATGGCGATCACATCTACCTGCACCTGGATCACATCGATCCCAAGGTGCTGGCAGAACGGCTCCCGGGCATCACCGAAAGCGGCAAGATCTTTGCCGGTGTCGATCTCACCCGCCAGCCGCTGCCGGTCACCCCGACGGTGCATTACAACATGGGCGGCGTGCCGTGTAACTATCACGGGCAGGTCGTGACCTTGGGGCCGGACGGCAATCCGGACACGGTCATCCCTGGGCTTTATGCCGTGGGCGAAGCGGCCTGCGTTTCGGTCCACGGGGCGAACCGTCTGGGCTCGAACTCGCTGATCGACCTTGTGGTGTTCGGCCGCGCGACCGGCCACCACCTGCGCGACAATCTGACGCCGAATGCCAAGCAGGCCGAACTGCCCGCCGACAGCGCGGACTTTGCGCTGACCCGGTTAGATCACTTCCGCTATGCGCAAGGCGGCTCGCCCACCGCGCAGATCCGCGCGGAGATGCAGAAGGCAATGCAGAAGCACTGCGCGGTGTTCCGCGACCAGAAGCTGATGGACGAGGGCGTGGCCAAGCTCGCCGAGCAGAACAAGCGGATGGAGGACATCCACGTCACCGACAAGTCGCTGATCTGGAACTCCGATCTGATCGAGACGCTCGAACTCGACAACCTGATGGCGCAGGCGAATGTGACGATGGCTTCGGCGGCGAACCGCAAGGAAAGCCGCGGCGCCCACGCGCACGAGGACTTCCCCAACCGCAACGATGCCGATTGGATGAAGCACACCATCGCCTGGTTCGACGGCTGGGGCGGCCGCGGCAGCAACAGCCGGATCGATTACCGTCCGGTCCACGAATACACACTGACGGACGATATTGCCTATATCGAGCCCAAGGCGCGCGTTTACTGATCACGGCCACTGGCTACGCTTGAGGCTAACGGAAGGCCCGGTCTCCCCAAGGGATCGGGCCTTTCCTGTTCGGGCGCGCGCGCGCCGCTTGACGCTTGCCCAAGTCGCAGGCAGCTTGTCCGCCAATGAACAGGGGCGCGATCATCGGCGGGTTTTGGGCTGGGGCCTTGGCGGCATTGCTGGCCGTGCCCGCGCTGTCGCAGTCGTCCGCGCCCAATCCCAACCAGCCCCCGCCGCATACCTTGCCCTATCCCGATCTCGGCAGCGGGGAGAGCCTGCCCGAGCGGCGCAAGTCCTATGAACTCGCGCCCGAATTGCAGCGCGGGGTCAGCGCCGCGCAGATCCGCGACCAGCAGCGCCGGCTCGATAGCGCGCTCGCCGCGCTTGCCCCCCAAACCCCCGGCACGCCTGACGCCTTCGTCGTCACCATCGCGCTCGATAGCGATCCGGTCTTCGCCCGCGAGGCGCGCGAGGCGGCGAGGGTGCTTTCGGCGCGGTACGGCGCTGGGGGGCGCACGCTGACGCTCGCCGGGCCGGACGGGACCCGCGACGATGCGCCGCATGGTTCGATCACCGCGCTGGTGCTCGCGCTCAGCCACATCGGCAGCCTGATGGCCCCCTCCGAGGATGTGCTGGTGCTCTACACCACCAGCCACGGGCTGGATCTGGGTCTGGCCTATCATTACGGCGATACCGGTTACGGCGTCCTCTCACCCGCAAGGCTCAAGGCGGCGCTGGAGGAGGCGGGGATCAGGCGCCGCGTGCTGATCCTGTCGGCCTGCTATTCGGGGGTGTTCATCCCCGAACTGGCCAGCCCTGACACCGCAATCCTCACCGCCGCTGCTGCCACGCGCACCTCGTTCGGCTGCGCGGCGGAGAATGACTGGACCTATTTTGGCGATGCGCTGATCAACCGCGCGCTGCGCCAGCCGGTGGGTCTGGGCGAGGCGGCGCAGCTGGCAGGGCGATCGGTCGCGGAGTGGGAGACCAAGGCGCGCGTGCTCGCCTCGCTGCCACAGACCAGCATCGGGGCGGACGCGAAGGGCTGGCTGCCGCAGATCGAAGCCCGGATGCCGCGCATCGCCAGCGCGCCGGTGGGCCGCCCAGCCTTCGATCCGGTGGCGTTTACGGTGCCGGTGCGCGCCGGGCAGAAATGATCTTCACCGGTTTCGCCAGCATCTCGCCTTTCATCCAGCCTTCGCCCGCCTCGGGATCGACCGGGGTCGCGTGGATCTTTGCGACCACGTCCATCCCTTCGGTGACATAGCCGAACACGGCATAGCCGCTCTTCCACACCGGATCGCTCGACGATGGATCGGCGTTGAGGCCGGTCTGGTCCTCGATCATGATCGAAAAGTCGCCATTGGCCGTGCCCGGTGCGCCCATCGCCATCGACAGCGCGCCGTGGGTGTGGGTGAGGCCGGTCTGGCTGGTCGGCTCGTGGGTGATGCCGGGCAGGATGCGCTTGGCCTCCCACCGCGTACCGCCTTGCAGCAGGCCATTGGGCTTGGGCTCGCGGTCCAGCCGCATCGCGCGGTAGAACACCGTCCCGTCAAACCGCTTCTCGTCGACATAGCGCAGGAAATTGGCCGCGGTAACCGGCGCGCGTTCGGTTTCGAGCGCAATGGTGATCGCGCCGAGTTCGGTGGTCAGCACCACGCTTGTGCTGGCGGCCGCAGGGAAGGGGCGCTTGCCCGGGCGGGCGGTCGCTTGTGTCGGCGCAGCGGCGGCGACCACGGCCTGCGCCTGGGAAGAGGGGGCGGTCCCGGCGATTTCGAACTTCATCAGCAGCGTGCGCTGACATCCCGCGCCGGGCTTGGTGTCGCAATTGCGGAAATTGTCGTCTGAGACGAGGTAGAGGAAGCTTCCGCGCTCGGTTTCGCGCAAGGCCAGCCCCTCGAAATTGTCGAGCGCGAGCGGCGGGGCGAGGACGGCGAGCGGGGCGGCGCTGTTGTCAGGCGCAAGCTTCACGATCGCGGCGCGGTTGCCTGCGCCCGGCGTAAAGCTGCGGAACAGGACGTAGCAGGTGCCGTTATCGGCGCAGTCGGCATCGGTCGGCACGCCGCCGGCCTCGGCGATCCCGGCAGGCGCGGGCAGGGCAAAGCTTTGCGCGCCCGCCGCGGTGATCCGCAAGCAATTGGGGCGCGCCGGATCGGCCCACTCGCCGCACACCAGCAGCCCGCCCGCAGAGGCGGCGAGCGTCTCGATCCCGGCATTGGCCTCGGCCCCGGCGAGCAGCACCGCGGCGCGATCCTCGCTGCCGGTCGCCGCGCCGCCGAATTCGGCATAGCGTGCAATGCGGTGCTCGCGCTCGAAGGCGATCAGCCATGTGCCGTCCGGCAGGCGCGCGATCGCCTCGGCATCGCCGCGCTCCTTGTTGCCAAGCTTGCCGCCCTTGGCATCCTTGAGCGGCGCGATGGTGATGCCCGAGACATCGACCAGCCGCCCCTTCACATCCTCGGGCGTGAGCACCAGCCAGCGCCCGTCATCGCTGACCGCGTGGAGCGCGCCGTCGTGCCATTCGAGCCCCGAGATACCGCCGATCCCGGCCTTGTCGGGCATGATCTCCACCCCGCCGCGGAAGATCAGCTCGCCGACCTGTTTCTCTGGCTCGCCCGCCGCGATCTCGGCAGGCTGGGTGAGCGGCAGGAATTCCTCAGCCTCGGCCTGCGCCAGCGCGGGGGCGGCCAGAGCGAGGAGCAGGGCGGACAGGGTCGCGCGGTTTGTCATTCGTCCGAACATATCGGCGTCTCGTCGAGGCGCAAGCAGGCAAGTGGGCCGTTCATCGGGCGGCAATGTTTACAGACGTAGTCGTTGTGACTACAGATGTAATCAGCCGTCAGGGAGTCAGCCACGTGAACGCTCCGGAAGATCCCGCCCACGAACGCATAACCGATGCCGAATATGCGGTGATGGACGCCCTGTGGGAGCGTCCGCGCCAGACCGCTACCGAGGTGTGCGAGGCGGTGTGCGCCGCGCGCGGCTGGAGCCTCGCCACGGTCAAGACGCTGCTGGCGCGGCTGGTGCAGAAGGGTGCGATTGCCTCGGCGCCCGATGGCCGGCGCTATCTCTACACCCCGCTGATTGCCCGCGATGCCTATGTCGGGGGCGAATCGCGGCGGCTGGTTGACCGGTTGTTCGGTGGCAGCGCTGCCTCGCTCGTCGCGCATCTGGCCGAAAGCGAGGCGCTCACCGAGGACGATCTTGCCGATATCGAGGCGCTGCTGAAGGAGCTGCGGCCATGACCGGGGTGCTCGTTCATACGCTGGTATGGACCGGCGTGCTGATCGCGCTGGTGTTGCTGGTGCGTCGTCCGGTGGCGCGCTGGTGCGGGCCGCAGGTTGCCTATGCGCTGTGGGCGCTGCCGATGCTGCGGCTGGTGCTGCCGCCGATTACGGTGCCGGCCTGGATGGCACCGCCGCCTGCTGCCGAATCGGTCGCCGCCCCGCTGCCGGCGCAAGAGCTGGCGGTGTGGCAGGCGGCTGAACCCGTCAGCGCTGCGCCGTTGCAAACCGCGCCCGCGGCCGGCTTCGATGTCATCGCGCTGCTCGCCGACTGGCCGGTCACCGAGGCGCTGCTGCTGGCATGGCTGGGCGGGGCAGGGGTGTTCCTGTGGCGCCGCTTTGCCGCCTATTTCGAACTGCGCGATGAATTGCTCGCCGATGCGCGCGAGGTCGGGCGTATTCCGGCGCTGCTAGGCGCGATCCGGCTAGTCGAGACCCCCGGCACAGCGGCCCCGCTGGCGTTCGGCGTGCTCGATCCGGTGATCGCGCTGCCGCCCGGCTTCATGGCGCTGCATGATCGCCGCGCCCGTGATCTGGCGCTGGCGCACGAGCTGGCGCATCACCGCGGGCTCGATCTGGTGATCAACGTCCTCGTGCAGCCGCTGTTTGCATTGCACTGGTGGAGCCCGCTGGGCCGTTATGGCTGGCTGGCGCTGCGGCGCGATCAGGAAGCGGCCTGCGATGCCCGCGTGACTGCCCGCGCCGATCCCGAGGAACGCGCCGCCTATGCCCTTTTGATTGCCCGCTTTGCCGCCAGTCGCAATGCCGCGCCGATTGCCGCGATCACCGCGCCGATGGCCTGCCCGGTGCTGGGCGAGAAATCCATAATCGAACGTCTGAGGAGCCTGTCCATGTCCCATTCTTCGCCGCGCAGCCGGATCGCCGGCGGCGCTGTGCTCGGCGCTGCCCTGATGATCCTGCCGCTCACGGCATCGATCAGTTACGCCGCGAGCGAAACCGCGCAGGAAATCCCCGAGCCGCCTGCACCGCCCGCACCCCCGCCCCCCCCCGAAGCGCCGCTGCCGCCCGTGCCGCCGCTGCCGCCCGAAGCTCCGACTCCGCCCGTAGGCGCCGGCAATGTCGAGGTGATCGAACGCGTGTTCACGGACGAGGACGGCAAGGAAAAGCGCGTGCGTATGGTGGTTCGCAGCGGGCCTGACGGCGCGGCGATGGACGGCAATATGGCCGAACTCGAAGGCCTCGATCCGGCCGATCGCGAGGAAATGCTTGCCGGTCTGCGCGAAGGTCTGGCCGAAGCCGACCGCGCGCTCGCCGATCTGCCGCGCATCATGGCCGAAGCCGAGGCCGCTGCCGATGGTGCGCGTGCGGCTAGCCAGAACCGGGTGATCGTGCGCCACGAATGCAAGCCCGGCAGCGAGGAAGTGAGCGAGAGCACCACCAGCAACGGTACGCAGGTGGTCAGCATCTGCCAGTCGCGGGTCTATGCCTCGGCGCGCAAGGGGCTCGAGGAAGCCCGCGCCGAGATCGCAGCCGACAAGGACATCCCCGAGGAAACCCGCAAGCAGATCCTCAAGGAGCTTGATCGCACCCTCGCGCGGTGGAGCGAGAAGGAAGGCTGAGGCGGGGCTACTTGCCCGGCTTGGCCGCAGGCCTGGGCCGCGCGGGGTATTTGCACCCGCGGCCCAGCCCCACACCTTTGAGGAAACCGCGCCGTACCATGCCCGCAGTAAAGGCGGCTTGCAGGGCGCGCTCGTTGCTGGCCGCACCGGTCGCTTCGCGCACGATGCTGCGGAAAGGGATGATCGAGCCGACCACGCTCTCTCCGATCCGTCCCTCGCTCAAGCGGTCATTGCCGTCGCTTTCGGCGATATCGTAATCCGCGCCGAGCACACGATCGAGCTCGGCAATATCGCCGATGATAACTTTGCAGTTTTTCAGCCGCACGGTCTCGTAGGGGCTCTCCACCGCGACCCGCAGAGGCTCGGGAATATCCTTGGGGTCGATATTGAGATCGCGCAGCGGGGTCTTGGCGACTTCGGTGACATCGGGTTCGGGCATGACCTGTGCGAGCACTGGCGCAGGTGCGGCGAGTGCCATTAGCAGGGCAAGCTTATGCCCCTTCGAAAAAGACATCGCAGGCGGCATCATCCTGGCTTTCCAATCCGAGCTTGAGTGCCGCCATGCGCTGGCGGCTGGTGCCGTGCGTGAAGCTCTCGGGGTTGATGCGTTGTCCGGCGCCGCGTTGCAAGGTATCATCCCCGATCGCGCTGGCGGCGGCGAGGCCTTCTTCGAGGTCGCCCGCCTCGATCCGGTCGCGATTCTTGCCCGCCCACATCCCGGCATAGCAATCGGCCTGTAACTCCATCGCCACTTGCAGCTGGTTGGAGGCCGAAGGATTGCGCTGCTGCGCCTGCCTGACCTGATCGGACAGTCCGGTGATGCTCTGGATGTGGTGGCCATATTCATGCGCGATCACATAGAGCCGCGCGAAATCGCCGCCCGTGCCCGACATCTGCGCGAGGGAGTCGTAGAAGCTAGTGTCGATATAGATGCCCTTGTCGGCCGGGCAGTAGAACGGCCCCACCGCCGAGGTGGCGCTGCCGCAGCCTTCGGTTGCGACCCGCCCGTCGCGGTAGAGATCGAGCACCGGGCGCGAGAACGGAATGCGGTTGCGCTCGAAGGTCGCGGCCCAGGTGGCATTGAGGCTGGCGAGCGCGCCGCAGGCTTCGGTAGCGTAGGCGCTGACAGCGCAGACCTGTTCCTCGCTCATGTCGCTGCTGCTGCCACTGGCAGGCGCGGTCTGCTGCTGGACGACTTCGACCATGCCGATGGTCTGCATCGGGTTGAGCCCGAACACCACCGCGCCGATCAGCGCGATCACCAGCGTGCCGCAACCGATGCCGCCTGCGCGCCCCATTCCGCCGCCGCCGCTCGAACGGACATCAATGTCGCCGCTGTCGTATGGCCCGAGCTTCATGTGTCATTCCTCCGCCTGTTCAATTCGCTGGACAGCCGCCACGCGCGCGGCAAAAGCAAAGCCCAGCCGCATACAATTGCAGGAGTTGTCGCCAATGCTCAAGGGCAAGAATCTCGCAGGCAAGCGGGCGCTCGTGACCGGCTCGACCTCCGGGATCGGGCTGGCGGTGGCGCGCGCGCTCGTGGCCGAGGGCGCCGAGGTGGTGCTGAACGGGCTGGGCGATGCGGCGGCAATAGCCGTGCTGTGCAAGGAAATGGACGCGAACTACAACGGCGCCAACCTGATGGACGCAGGCGCGATCGCGCAGATGATGGCCGATGTCGGCCCGATCGACATCCTTGTCAACAATGCCGGGATGCAGCACGTCGCCCCGGTCGAGGAGTTTCCGCCCGAAAAGTGGGACGCGATTCTGGCGCTAAACCTTTCGGCCGCGTTTCACACCACGCGCCTCGCGGTGCCCGGGATGAAGGCGAAAGGCTGGGGCCGGATCATCAACACCGCCAGCGCGCATTCGCTCGCCGCCTCGCCGTTCAAGAGCGCCTATGTCGCGGCCAAGCACGGGCTGGCGGGCTTCACCAAGACCATCGCGCTCGAACTCGCCACCCACGGCGTCACTGCCAATTGCATCAGCCCGGGCTATGTCTGGACCCCGCTGGTGGAAAACCAGATCCCCGACACCATGGCCGCGCGCGGGATGACCCGCGAGGCGGTGATCAACGACGTGCTGCTCGCCAAGCAGCCGACCAAGAGCTTTGTCCTGCCCGAGGATGTCGCGGCGCTGGCGGTGTTCCTGTGCGGCGAGGCGGCGCGCAACATCACCGGCGCCAATTACAGCATCGACGGGGGCTGGACCGCCGAATGAGGTTCAACCGCTTGCCTCTTGTGGTGGCGGTGGTGGCAAGCCTGATGCTCGCAGCCTGCGCGCGCGCGCCGCTTGCCAGCAGCGTGCCGCCGAGCGAACGCGCCGCGATCGAGCAGCGCCTCAGCGCCGATATCGCTGTGCTGGCGAGTGATGATCTCGCCGGTCGCAAGCCGGGCACGCCGGGCGGGCGGGCAACCACTGAATATCTCGAAAAGCGCTTTGGCGAGGTTGGTCTGGTTACCGGCACCAATGATCCCGGCTCCTATTGGCGCATGCCGGTCGATCTGGTGGCAACCGAGCCGCAGACCAGCCGGCTGACGCTGATCCAGGGCCGCAAAAGCGTGATCGTGCCCGATAGCGATGCCGCCGTCTTCACCCTGCGCCGCCGCGCGATTGCCGCGAGCGGGCCGGGGACGGGGGTTCCGGTGGTGTTTGTCGGCAATGGCGACGGCTCGGTGCTGGGCGATGCCATGGCCGGCGCGGTCGCGGTGATGCTGCCGGATCCCGGGCGCGATGCTGCGCGGGCCGAGGCCCTGTTCCGTCAACGCGCGACGGCGGTGGTGACCGTGCTGCCCGATGCGCAGGCGCTCGCCGCGGTGCGCCGCACCCAGGAGCGCGGCCGGGTGCAGCTTGCTCTCGAGGAGCAGGACACGCTCTCGGCCTATATCACCGAAGCCGCGCTCGTCGGCGTGCTCGGTGCCAAGCGCTGGGCCATGCTCAAGGCCGAGGCGCAGCACAGCGATTTTGCCCCGCTCGAACTCAACCTCGCCATGAATATCGAGGCGACCTCGGACCGCCGCGAATTTCCCAGCCAGAATGTGCTCGGGCTGATCCCCGGCACTGAGCCGGGATCGGGCGCGGTGCTGCTGCTGGCACATTGGGATCATCTCGGCGAATGCGGCCCGCCCGATGCATCCGACCGGATCTGCAACGGCGCGGCTGACAATGCCAGCGGCGTGGCGATGATGCTGGAGCTTGTACGACGGCTCAAGGCCGGACCGCCGCTCGGGCGTGACGTCTATGTGCTCGCCACCAGCGCCGAGGAGGCCGGGTTGCTCGGCGCCCGCGCCTTTGTCAGGAACACGCCGGTGCCGCTCGACCGGATCGTGGCGGCCTTCAACTTCGACATGATGGCGGTCGCACCGGCCGGAAGCCCGCTTGGCTTCATCGGGCGCGGCCAGACGCCGCTCGATCCGGTGATCCTCGATGAGGTCGCAAAGCGCGGGCGGGTGATTGGCGACCAGAGCCTCGCGGACAGCTTCCTCCAGCGGCAGGACGGCTGGGTGCTGCTCCAGAAGGGCGTTCCGACGGTGCTGCTGTCGAGCACCTATGGTTCGCGCAAGGTGCTCGATCCTTTCCTCGCCAGCCGCTACCACCGTGCGGGCGATGAAGCCGAGGTGGTGGAGCTGGGCGGGGCGATCGACGATCTGCTGTTGCACGAGGCGCTGATCCGCCAGCTGGCCGATCCCGCGCGCTATTCGCCACCCGCTGCTGTCGCACCCTAGCGCATTCGGCAAACCGCGGTTACATGGGCCGCCACGAATCTCCCCCGCCGGAGATTCCCTCTCGCAATTGAAAGTGGCGCACATGGATATCCCGCTCGGCCTGACCTTTGACGATGTTCTGCTCCGCCCCGCGGAAAGCAGCGTCCTGCCGAGCATGGCCGATACCTCGACCCGACTGACCCGCGAGATCAGAATGAGTATTCCGGTACTGTCCTCGGCGATGGACACCGTGACCGAGGCCGACATGGCGATCGCGATGGCGCAGCTGGGCGGGATCGGTGTGCTGCACCGCAATCTCGATATCGATGCGCAATGCGCTGCTGTGCGTGCGGTCAAGCGTTACGAGAGCGGCATGGTGGTCAACCCGATCACCATCCACCCCGATGCCACGCTGGGCGAGGCGCAGGCGCTGATGCAGCTTCACCGGATCAGCGGCATTCCGGTGGTGGATGCAGGCGGCCGGCTGGTCGGCATTCTCACCAACCGCGATGTGCGCTTTGCCGAGAACCCCTTGCAGCCGGTGCGCGAACTGATGACCACCGAGAACCTCGCCACCGTGCCGCTCGGCACCGGGCAGGAAGAGGCGCGTCGCCTGCTCCATTCGCGCCGGATCGAGAAGCTGCTGGTGGTCGATGATGCCTTCCATTGCATCGGTCTGATCACCGTCAAGGACATCGAAAAGGCGGTCAATTACCCCAACGCCACCAAGGACGGCACCGGCCGCTTGCGCGCCGCGGCGGCCACCACTGTGGGCGATGCCGGCTTTGCCCGCACCGAAGCGCTGGTCGATGCCGAGGTTGACGTGATCGTGATCGACACCGCCCACGGCCACAATATCGAAGTCGCCCGCGCGGTCGAGCGGGTGAAGAAGCTTTCCAATTCGGTGCAGGTGATCGCAGGCAATGTCGCCACCGCCGAAGCGACCCGCGCACTGGTCGATGCCGGGGCCGATGCGGTCAAGGTCGGGATCGGGCCGGGCTCGATCTGCACCACCCGCGTGGTCGCAGGCGTGGGCGTGCCGCAGCTGACCGCGATCATGGAAAGCGCCGCCGAAGCGGCCAAGTCGGGCGTGCCGGTGATTGCCGATGGCGGCCTGCGCACCTCTGGCGATGCCGCCAAGGCGCTGGCGGCGGGGGCGTCGAGTGTTATGATCGGCTCGATGCTGGCAGGCACCACCGAAAGCCCGGGCGAGGTGTTCCTCTACCAGGGCCGCAGCTACAAGGCCTATCGCGGCATGGGCTCGGTCGGTGCGATGGCGCGCGGCTCGGCTGACCGCTATTTCCAGCAGGACGTCTCGGCGATGAAGCTGGTGCCCGAGGGGATCGAGGGCCAGGTGCCGTTCAAGGGCCCGGCGGCGGACGTGGTCCACCAGCTGGTCGGCGGGGTCAAGGCGGCTATGGGCTACACCGGCTCGCGCACGATCACCGAATTGCAGGAACGCGCCAAATTCGTGCGGATCACCAATGCCGGTCTGTCCGAAAGCCATGTGCATGATGTGGCGATCACCCGAGAGGCACCCAATTATCCTACGCGCTAGGCCCCGTTCATGATCCCCGCTGCCCGCGTGCAGGCGGCGATCGCGCTGCTCGATATGATCATTCCGGCCGCGCGCGGGAAAGGAGCGCCCGCTGACCGGATCATCGCCGAATATTTCCGTACGCGCCGCTATGCCGGTTCCAAGGATCGCCGCGCGGTGCGCGATCTGGTCTATCTGGCGATCCGCCTGTGCGGCCCGGTGCCTGAAAGCGGGCGCGCTGCAATGCTGGCCGTGGCGGCGGCGGACCCTGCCATCGCCGCGCTGTTCGATGGCTCGCCGCATGGTCCGGCTGTCCGCGTCGAGGGCGAGGCGATCGCCAAGACCGGCCTTACCCCCAAATGGCTCGCGGCTGCCTTGCGCGCCTCGGGGCTGGGCGGGCCGGAGATTGCCGCGATGCTGGGCCGCGCGCCGCTCGACATCCGGGTCAATGCGCTCAAGGCTGACCGCGCCGCCATCGTACTGCCCGAAGCGGGCGAACCGCTCGCCGCCGCGCAGGGCCTGCGCTTTGCCTCGGGCACGCAGGTCGAGCAGTGGCAGGCCTATGCCGACGGCCTGATCGAAGTGCAGGACCTCGGCAGCCAGCTGATCATCGAGGCCTTGCCGGTGGCTCCGGGTGATACCATCATCGATCTGTGCGCAGGCGGCGGCGGCAAGACGCTGGCGCTGGCCGCACGGCTCGGCAATGCCGCGAGCATTATCGCGGCCGATACCGACAAGCGGCGTCTGGGCAACCTTGCCCCGCGCGCCGAGCGGGCCGGCGCCCAGATCGATCACACCGTGCTGCTCGATCCGACCCGCGAGATGCGTGTGCTGGGCAATTGGGCGGGTAAGGCCGATCACGTGCTGGTCGATGCGCCGTGTTCGGGCAGCGGGACATGGCGCAGAAGCCCCGAAGGACGCTGGCGACTCGATCCGGCGGAACTGGCGCGGCTCAATGCCTTGCAGGATCATGTGCTCGAGATCGGCTCCTATCTGGTGCGGCCCGGCGGGACGCTGGCCTTCGTCACCTGCTCGCTGCTCGATAGCGAGGGCACGGATCGGATTACAGCCTTCCTCACCCGCCATCCCGGCTGGCAGGCCGAGTCCCTGAGCCTGCCCCTGGGCCGCGCGCATGGCAAAGGTTACCGGCTCGATCCGCTTCATGACGGGACGGATGGTTTTTTCATCGCCTGCCTGCGTTCACCATGATACGCTCCGCTCTTATGACCCAGCCTTCCGGTTCCCGGTCTCAAGCACTTAAGGAGCTTCTGATGCGTTTTGCGCCTGCTGCCGCCGCTCTCTCGCTATGTCTGTCCATGACGGCGAGCGTGCTCAGTGCCGGGCCGGGCGCTGCGCCCGATCCGCGCGCGGCGGCGCTGATTGCGCAGGGGCAGGCGGCGCTCAAGGCGGGCGAGTCGCAGGCCGCGATTGACGCCTTCGAGGCGGCGCTGGCGGTCGATCCGGGCCACACCCCGATTTTCATCAACCTCGCCGAAGCCGCGCGCCAGCAGGGGCTGCAGGGCAAGGCGATCCGATTCTACCGCGAGGCGCTGGAGCGTGATCCGGGCAATTTCGCCGCGATCGCGGGCGAAGGCGCGGCGCTGGTCGAAAAGGGCGCGCTCGAGAAAGCCAAGCGCAACCTCGCCAAGCTGCAAAGCCTGTGCGGCGATGCCTGTCCCGAGACGGTCGCGCTGCAAGGCACCATCGCCCGCGGCCCCTCGACCCGGCTGGCCGCCGACGAAAGCGCGGAGAAGGGCCCTTCGAGCAACTAGGCCTTGGCGCTCAGATCAGCGGGCCGAACTCCGCCACTAGCGCTTCATAGACATCGCGTTTGAACGGGACGATCAGCGCAGGCAGATCGGCCGGGGCGACCCATTTCCATTCGTTGAACTCGGGCGGATCATGCGCTTCGAGGTCGACATCAGCATCGCTCCCGAGGAAGCGGCCGAGGAACCAATATTGCTCCTGCCCGCGATATTTGCCCTTCCACACCTTGCCAAGCAATTCGGGCGGCAGGTCGTAGAGGAAGGGCTGCGCGCCTTGGGCGATGATCTCGACGAGATGTTCGGCCACGCCGATTTCCTCGTGCAATTCGCGCAGCGCGGCGGCTTGCACATCCTCGCCCTTGTCGATCCCGCCCTGCGGCATCTGCCAGAAGCCGTGGGCGCTGGGGTCTATCCGCTGGCCGACGAACACCAGCCCTTCGGCGTTCACCAGCATGAAGCCCGCGCAGGGGCGATAGGGCAGGCCTTCGGGGCTCATTCGGGGCTCGCCAGCATGAAGCGCATCGCGGCGATGATGCGTTCGAGATCGCGCTGCGTCGACGGCACCGCGCCGCGAAGGTTGGTGAAGCTATGCGTCACCCCGCGCATTTCGAGGAACACGCAGTCGCGCCCGGCATCGACCAGCGCATGCGCATAGGCGCGGCCCGAATCGCGGATCGGATCGAGGCTGGCGGTGACGACGATGGTCGGCGGGGCATTGCTATGGTCGCCGAGGATCGGGAAGCCGCGCGGGTCGCTTCGGTCAGCGCCGTAAGCCGCATCGAAGAAGGCCATGGTGTCGGCGGTGAGCAGGAAGCCTTCCGAAAAGGCCGCCATGCTGGCCGAGCCATTGGCGTCGGCGACCAGCGGGAAGATCGGCACTTGCAGCACCACCGGCACCGCCGCGGGGTTGGCGCCCAGCAATTGCGGGACGATGACAGCGGCATTGCCGCCCGCGCTGTCACCGATGGTGATGATGCCGGTGGCGGTGCGGCCAAGCTCTGCGGGGCTGGAAGCCACCCAGCGCGTCGCCGCCTCGCAATCGAGGATCGCGGCGGGGAAGGGCGCTTCGGGCGCGCGGGCGTAATGCACCGCGACCAGCGGCAGATCTACAGCCGCGGCAATCTCGGTGCAGAGCGCATGGTGCGTCTCGAGATCGCCGATGACGAAGCCGCCGCCGTGGTAGAACATCACCACCGGCGTGGCCTCGTCGCGGGTCTCGCGCGCGTCGTAGAGGCGCAGCGGAATGTCGCCGGCGGGGCCGGGGCAGGCGACGTCGCGGATCACGGGCAGCGCGCGGGCCGGGCGGTCGGCGATGCCGTGCATCACGATATAGGACTGGCGCGCCTCTTCCAGCGTCATGTCGGCAAGCTTGGGGCCGGACGCCGCCGCGGCCGCCATCATGTCGAGGAAGCCCTTCATGTCGGGGCGGATATAGGGCGCGTCGGTCATTGCGTGGTTCTCTCCGGTGTCTTTGGCGCTGCGATAGGCGAGGGCGGGCGCATGTGCCAAGCGCATTTGCGGTTCCCTTGGGCAAAGCGCCGCGCTAGCCAGCGAAGTCATGGATAATCTGACACATAGCCTTGTCGGCGCGGTGCTGGGGCAGGCGGGGCTGAAGCGCACCACGGGCCTTGCGATGCCCGCGCTGATCATCGGCGCGAACCTGCCCGATGTGGACGCGGCGTGCTTTTTCTGGCTGGAGGGGCTGGAGCATCTCGCCTTCCGCAGAGGCATCACCCACGGCCCACCCGCGCTGGTGCTGCTGCCCTTGGTGCTGGCGGGGCTGCTGTGGGGCTGGGACCGCTGGCAGACGAAGCGCGGCACAAGGCCCGGGGCGCGGCTGCCGGTGCGGTTTGGGCGGCTCTATGCGATGGCCTTTATCGGGTGCCTGACGCACCCGGCGATGGACTGGCTCAACGTGTACGGCATCCGGCTGCTCGAGCCGTTCTCCTCGCAGTGGTTCTACGGCGACACGCTGTTCATCATCGACCCGTGGCTGTGGGCGATGTTGATCGCGGCGGTGTGGGTTTCGCGGCGGCGGGAGAAGGCGGGCGGGGCGTGGACGTGGCCTGCTCGGGTTGGGATTGCGGTTGGGCTGGCCTATATCGGGTTGAATGGGACGATGACCTGGCTCGACCAGCACACGCGCGGGACGATGACCGAGCCCTATCCGCAAGCGTTCATTGCCTCGCCGGTGCCGCTGGCGTTCTGGCGCCGCGAGCAGGTGGCGCAGCTTCACGACAGTCGCTGGATTTCGAGCGATTGGCTGGGGTCTGATTTCGGTTACGGCTACGCCAGTTCCGAAGCTGCACAATGTGCGCTGCCCAGCCTCACCAAGGCGCGCCGCACCAACTCCCAGCTCGACGCCTTCCTGTTCTGGTCGCGCGCGCCCTTCCTCACCCGCGCGGCGGATGGCTCGGTGATCCTGCGCGACGCGCGCTTCACCGACCCGCGTGTGGGGGACAGGTTCAGTCTCGCTCTGCCCAATGTGAAGTGTGAGGAACTTCCGCGCCTCTGATTCGTCATTGCAAGGAGCTGAAAGCGGAAGCGTAGCTGGGCAAAGCCACCAAGCAATCCATGGCCCTCACGGTTCCGCCGTGGATTGCCGCGGCGACTGCGTCGCCTCGCATTGACGAATGATCCGAGGAATTGAATGACCCAACTCGTATGGCTGCGGCGCGATCTGCGGCTGGCTGACAATCCTGCGCTCTATCACGCGGCCAAGGCTGGGCCAGTCATCGCCGTCTATGTGCTCGACGACGAAAGCCCCAGGCACCACGCCTATAGCGGCGCCTCGCGCTGGTGGCTGCATCACTCGCTGGCGAGTCTCGCGCAGAGCCTCGAAGCGCGCGGCTCCAAGCTGATCCTGCGGCGCGGCGATGCGGTCGAGGAACTCGCCAAGCTGGCGGCGGAGGTCGGCGCGGTAACCATCCATGCTAACCGGCACTACGAACCATGGTGGCGCAAGGCGCAGGGCAAGCTCGCGGAGAAGCTCGACTTGCACCTGCACGACGGCAACTACCTGATGCCGCCGGGCAGCATCACCACCGGCACCGGCGGGCAATACAAGATCTACACCCCGTTCAGCCGCGCCGTCCGCGCCGCATTCCCGCCGCGTGATGAACTGCCTGCGCCCGAGAGCATCGCCGCGCCCGCCAACTGGCTCGCGAGTGATGACCTCGCCTCGTGGAACCTGCTCCCGACCACACCTGATTGGTCAGCAGCGATGCGCGATTTCTGGCAGGTCGGCGAAGAAGCCGCGCACGCCCGCCTTGCCGCATGGGAAGCCGACGTCGACGACTACGACGACAAGCGCAATTTCCCCTCGGTCGACAAGGTCTCGCGCCTCTCGCCCCACCTGCATTTCGGCGAAATCTCGCCGATCCAGATCTGGCACGCCCTGAAAGGCCACAAATCCAAAGGCTGGTTTATCTTCGAGGGCGAGCTGATCTGGCGCGACTATTCGCAGAACGCGATCCTGCAATTCCCCGCCTATGCCTCGCAGAACTACCGCGAGGATTTCGACCGCTTTCCCTGGCGCGACCCCGCGACCGATCCCGCTGCCGCGCGCGATCTTAAGGCGTGGCAGCAGGGCCGCACCGGCTACCCGATCGTCGATGCCGGGATGCGCCAGCTGTGGCAGACCGGCTGGATGCACAACCGCGTGCGGATGATCACCGCGAGCTTCCTCATCAAGCACCTGCTGATCGACTGGCGCGAGGGCGAGAAGTGGTTCTGGGACACGCTTGTGGACGCGGACTACGCCTCGAACGCCGCCAACTGGCAGTGGACCGCAGGGACGGGCGTGGATTCCAACATGTTCAGCCGGATCATGGCGCCGCTCTCGCAGTCCGAGAAGTTCGACGCCGCGCGCTATATCCGCACCTATGTCTCTGAACTGAAGGGGCTGGAGGAGCCCTATCTGCACGATCCCGAGGAATTCGGGCGGCGGCCAGCGGGCTATCCGCGCAAGGTCGTCCCCCACCGCGCCGCGCGCGAGCGGGCGCTGGCGGCCTTGAAGGCGATGAAGGACGGCTGAGTAAGGCTTGCTCCTCTGCACCCCCTCCGCCTATGCCTTCGCGCATAACAGACGAGAGGGTGAGAATGATGGGCCGGATCACAATCATGGTTTCAGGCGCGGTGCTGGCGGTGATGCTGGCGGGATGCACGGGCAGCACTTCCGGCAGTGCGCCGGCCGCCAGCGGCCCGTCTGCGCCTCAGGTGCGCCTCGTCCAGCCGCCCGCGCGTGCCCAGTCCGAATTGCAGGTGTTGTTCTGGAACGATGCCCAGCGCTCCGAACGCTTCCGCGCGATGGAACAATGGTTTGCCGGACACGAGGTCCCCGCCGCCAGGACCCCGCGGATGCTGCCCAAGGGCAAGCCCTTGAGCCCGGCGCTTCAGGCCGAGATCACCGCGCTGATGCAGTCGACCAAGACCGCCGGCGTGATCGTGCTCGTCAATGGCAAGGTCGTGCACGAGGAATACGGCCTCGGGCTCAAGCCCGCCGACCGCTGGACCAGCTTCTCGGTTGCCAAGAGCTTCACCTCGACCCTGCTCGGTGCGGCGTTGAAGGATGGCTTTATCAAGAGCCTCGATGATCCGGTGACCAAGTATATCCCGGGCCTCAAGGGCTCGGCCTACGAGGGCGTGACCGTGCGCCAGCTCGCCACCATGACCAGCGGGGTCAAGTGGGATGAAAACTACACCGACCCCAAGAGCGACGTCGCGCAGATGAACCGCTTCGTGGTCGAATATGGCGCCGATGCGATCGTGGCGCAGATGAAGGCGCTCCCGCGCGAGGCGCCGGCGGGGGAAAAGTGGGTCTACAAGACCGGCGAGACCAACCTGATCGGCATGCTGGTGGAAAACGCGGTGGGCAAGCCGCTGGCCGAATATGCGCAGAGCAAGATTGCCGAGCCCGCCGGGTTCGCAGGCGGGTTGTTCTGGATGGTCGATCCACGCGGCGGCAATATCGGCGGGTGCTGCCTGTCGATCACGCTCGCCGACTATGCCCGGATGGGCCAGTTTGCGCTTGAAGGCGGCAAAGGCGTGGTGCCGGAAGGCTGGTTTGCCGAGGCGACCGACAGCGCGGTCGATTTCGGGACAAGCGGCTTCGGCTATGGCTACCAGTGGTGGACCTACCCGCAAGGCACTTACGGCGCGCAGGGGATCTTCGGGCAGGGGATCACTATTTTCCCGCAGCAGCGTGTGGTCGTCGCCTATGTCGGCAATTGGGCGCAGGCGAGCGGCGGCGCGGAGCGGGGGCAGTTCCTCGATTTGAGCCGGAAGGTCGCCGCCGAAGTCCGTTGACCGGGAAGGCGGCGCGGCGGGTCAGATCATCTGCCGGTAGACGCCCACATTGCTGTAACGCTGCAGAATGTTGTCGTGCACGATCGGGCTCAGCAGCTCCGAAAAGGCGCAGCCGACGATGCAATTGTCCCACCACACCACTTCGGCCTGCAGCGCTTCGAGGCCCGGCAGCGTCAGCCAGCACAGCTGGCCTTCGTGCATGCGGTTGATCGAGGCGGCCGAGAAGCCGGAGATCGACAGGTCGTGCACCACGCTCTGGAACGCGCGGCCACCCGAGGCGCGCAAGGTCGCCGGGATGGTCATACGGGTGCGCGGGCTGCAGCGATCTTCCTGCGCGGCCAGGCGATAGGAATTGCTTTCCGGTGGCATTACTCAAACCTCGATTTGCCGCACGTTTCACCGCGCGGCCAGGACCACCGCCATCTATGGCACAAGCAGCTTTAACGACCCTTTACCGGCCGTTATTAATAGTGCAGTAAGAATGCCGGAAAACGGCGGCTGGCCTAGCCGATCCGCTCGCGGTGCAGGGCGCCGAATCCCTTGACGAGCAGCGTCACCAGCCGCGTCGCCACGGCTTCGGGCGGCTTGACCGTCTGCGGATCCTCGCCCGGATAGGCGCGGGCGCGCATTTCGGTGCGGGTTGCGCCCGGATCGATGATCGCTACACGCAGAGGGCTGAGGCGCTCGACCTCGGCGGCGTAGGTTTCGAGCAGGTTCTCGAACGCGGCCTTGGTTGAACCATAAGCGCCCCAATAGGCGCGCGGGCCGTCGGCAACCGAACTGGTGAGACCGATCACGCGGCCCGCCTCGGCGCGGCGCAGCAGCGGATCAAACCCGGCGAGCAGCGCCTGTGTGGCGACCACATTGGTGAGCAGCGCCTGATTGAACTGCTTGGGATCGATCTGCGAAAGCGGTGTGAGCTCCGGCAGATAAGCGGCTGCCAGAACGAGAATATCCAGCGTTTCCCAGCGCCCGGCAATGGCGCCCGCGAGCCGCGTGACGGCATCGGGCTCGGTCAGATCGAGCGGGGCGATGGTCGAGCTGCCGCCGGCCGCGTGGATTGCGTCCTCGACCGCTTCCAGCGCCTTCACCTTGCGCGACACAAGGATCACATGCGCGCCGGCCGCGGCGAGTTCCTTGGCGGTGGCAGCGCCAATCCCGCGGCTCGCGCCGGTGACGAGCGCAGTGCGCCCGGAAAGCGGTTTCACAGTCTCGGTCATGGATTAGGCAGCCTTGGGATCAGCAAAGGGGAGTTCGGCGGTCTTCTGTTCGGACAGCGCCAGATCGGTCAGCGAGGTGGGATAATCGCCGGTGAAGCAGGCATCGCAGAACTGTGGGCGGACCGGAGCGCGCCCCTCGTGCCCGACCGCGCGGTAGAGCCCGTCGATCGAGATGAAGGCGAGGCTGTCGGCCTGGATAAACTCGCGCATCGGCTCCAGCTCCATGCGTGCGGCGAGCAGCTTGGAGCGTTCGGGCGTGTCGACCCCGTAGAAGCAGGAATGCGCGGTCGGCGGGCTGGCGACGCGGAAGTGGACCTCGGCCGCGCCCGCTTCGCGCATCATCTCGACGATCTTGAGGCTGGTGGTGCCGCGCACGATCGAATCGTCGATCAGCACGATGCGCTTGCCCTCGACCAGCGCGCGGTTGGCATTGTGCTTGCGCTTCACGGAGGAATGGCGCGCGCCGTCGGACGGCTGGATGAAGGTGCGCCCGACATAGTGCGAGCGGATGATGCCAAGCTCGAAGGGGATGCCCGAGGCCTGTGCAAAGCCGATTGCGGCCGGAACCCCGCTATCGGGCACCGGCACCACCAGATCGGCATCGCACGGCGCTTCCAATGCGAGCTGCTTGCCGATCGCCTTGCGCGCTTCGTAGACTGAGCGGCCCGCAAATACAGAGTCAGGGCGGCTGAAATAGACGTGTTCGAAGATGCAGGGGCGCGGGGCGGGGCTGCCGAACGGGCGCACCGAGCGGATCTCGCCCGAGAAATCGACCAGCACCAGCTCGCCCGGCTCGACTTCGCGGATCACTTCGGCGCCGACCACGTCGAAGGCGACGGTTTCGCTCGCGAACAAAATCGATTCGCCCATCCGTCCCATCACCAGCGGGCGGATGCCGAGCGGATCGCGGCAGGCGATCATGCCTTCGGGCGTCATCACGATCAGCGCATAGGCACCTTCGACCAGCCGCAGCGCATCCACCAGCCGGTCGGCAATCGTGGGATAGCGGCTGGTGGCGACCAAGTGGATGATCACCTCGGTGTCCGAGGTCGACTGGAAGATCGAGCCTTTGCCGACCAGATCGGCGCGCAGCATCATCGCGTTGGAAATATTGCCATTATGCGCCACGGCAAAGCCGCCGCTGGCGAGATCGGCATAGAGCGGCTGGACATTGCGCAGGCCCGCGCCCCCGGTGGTGGAATAGCGCACATGGCCGGCGGCCATATGGCCGGGCAGTTCGGCGATCGCGCCCGACGAGGAGAAATTCTCCGCGACATGGCCAAGCCCGCGGCGGACATAGAATTCTTTGCCGTCAAAGCTGACGATTCCGGCCGCTTCTTGCCCGCGATGCTGGAGCGCGTGGAGGCCGAGCGCGGTCGCCGCGGCGGCATCGGACGCGTTGATCGCGCCGAAAATCCCGCATTCCTCGCGCAGCTTGTCGCCATCAGCGTCGAGGAAGGGGTGAGTCACATTGATGGGTGTCATCGGCATCACCAGACCTGTTAGCGAGAGACCCGCCGGAGCGCACGGCTCCAATGGCGATGTGACGGATCAATTACAAGAAAAAGCGCTGACCCGATGCCGGCTTTTTACTGACCGCGATGTGACAGGTCGGCGGGCTGGGGACACTAACGATGTCCTCATGCAGCGAAGCGGTAGGACAACAAGGACTCGCGGGATTGCGGCGCTGGGCTGTGCGCACTACAGGCAGCGTTCACCTTACAGGCAGCAATGACCCTCTCATGCTCTCCCCGTTCGAATGGATGATCGCCAAACGCTACCTCTGGCCCGGCAAGGGGGAGGCGTTCATCGCGCTTGTCGCCGGGATATCGGTGGGGGTGGTGATGCTCTCGGTCGCGATGCTGGTGATCGTGATGAGCGTGATGAACGGCTTTCGCGCCGAGCTGCTCGACAAGATCGTCGGCCTCAACGGCCACGCCATCGTGCAGGCCTATGGCGGGCGGCTCGATAATTGGGAAAGCGTGCTCGCCAATGTCGAGCGCACGCCAGGCGTGGTCGAGGCCTCGCCGCTGATCGAACAGCCGCTGCTGACCAGCTTCGGCGGCCGGGTGGAAGCGGTGTTCGTGCGCGGGCAGACCGACAAGGATATTGCCGCGCTCGGCCCCAAGGTGGTGCAGGGCGACATCGGCACGCTGCAGGACGGATCGGGCCGGGTGGCGATCGGGATGCGGCTGGCGCAGAATATCGGCGCGCGGGTGGGCGATACCATCACCATCATCAACCCGCAGGGCCGCACCACGCCGTTCGGCACCTCGATCCGCCAGATCGGCTACGAGGTCGGCGCGATCTTCGAGGTCGGCATCTATGACTACGACGAGAAGTTCGTTGTCCTGCCGATCAAGGACGCGCAGACGCTGCTCTTGATGGGCGACCAGATCGGGATGATCGAAGTGACGGTCGATGATCCGGACAGGGTCGGCGAAATCCTCGCGCCGGTGGCGGACAAGCTGGCGGGGCAAGCGGTGATTGCCGACTGGAAGACCATCAACTCGGCGCTGTTCGAGGCCTTGCAGGTGGAACGCGTGGCAATGTTCTTTGCGCTGAGTTTTATGGTGCTGGTGGCCGCTTTTAACATCCTGTCGAGCCTGGTGATGCTGGTGCGCGCCAAGACCCGCGATATCGCGATTATGCGCACTATGGGCGCGACGCGGCGGAGCCTGACCAAGATCTTCGTCACCACCGGCACCACCATCGGCGCGATCGGCACCATTGCCGGTCTCTTGCTGGGCGCGGTGGTGCTGTTCTTCCGCGAGCAGATCGTCAGCTTCATCGCCTTCACCACAGGGCAGGAAATCTGGGATCCCGAGGTGCGGTTCCTCAGCGCCCTGCCGTCGCGCACGGATCCGTGGGAAGTGCTTGGCATCGTCACGCTGGCGCTGGTGCTGAGCTTCCTTGCGACGCTCTATCCGGCCTTGAAGGCCGCCAATACCGATCCGGTGCAGGTGCTGCGCTATGAATAGTCCTGAACCCATCGTGCGCCTGCGCGATCTCAAGCGCGCCTTCGAGCAGGGCGGGCAGCGCATTGACGTGCTGCGCGGGGTCAATCTCGACATCATGCCGGGCGAGATCGTCGCGCTGCTCGGCCCCTCGGGCTCGGGCAAATCGACCATGCTGCAAGCCATCGGCCTGCTGGAAGGCGGATTCGAAGGTTCGATCAGCCTCGCAGGGGTGCAGGCCGAGCACCTTGCCGGCGACGAGCGCACCCAGCTGCGGCGCGAGCATCTCGGCTTCGTCTACCAGTTCCACCACCTGCTGCCCGATTTCGACGCGCGCGAGAATGTGGTGATGCCGCAGATGATCCGCGGGATTGATCGCGCCGATGCGCAGGAGCGCGCTTGCAGCCTGCTCGCCAGCCTCGGCCTCGGCGAGCGCCTGACCCACCGTCCGAACCAGCTGTCGGGCGGCGAGCAGCAGCGCGTCGCCGTCGCCCGCGCGCTCGCCAACAAGCCGACGCTGGTGCTGGCCGACGAGCCGACCGGCAATCTCGACGAGGCGACGGCGGACAATGTGCTCGCCCAGTTCCTCGCGCTGGTGCGGGGCGAGGGCAGCGCGGCGCTGGTCGCGACCCACAACGAACGTCTCGCTGCGCGGATGGACCGGGTGGTGCGGCTGAAGGAAGGCGTGCTGGTCTAGCGCGGCAGCGAATGTCCATCGCCTCGGTTGATAGGACGTTGATCCGCCGCCCATGCTGTGCGAACCATTGGCAGGACTAGGGGAAACGACATGTCCGCAACTGATTGGGATGCCCAGGCGACATTGCGCGAACGCGACGATGGCGGTTCTGAACTGCAGTACAATTTCGCCGTGCTCGCCAAGGGGTCGCTGCGCGAGATGGTGGCCTTGGTGGTCGCCATGGAGGCCGCGCAGCGGGCGCGGGTGGTGATCGAGGTGCCGGGCGGCAAATCGCTCAATATCGGCGAAATTCTCGAGCTTTCGGCGAAGGAGGGACCGGCATGAGCGCAGACACGACGATTGCCGATTTCACGGTGGTCACCAACCGCGGGGCCGAGCTCGATCTCAAGGACAAGCTCGGCTCCGTGCTACTGGTGGTCAACACTGCCAGCAAATGCGGCTTTACCCCGCAATATGACGGGCTCGAAAAACTTTACCGGCAGTTCAAGGATCAGGGCTTTGAAGTGCTCGGCTTCCCCTGCAACCAGTTCGGCGCGCAGGAACCGGGCAATGCCGACGAGATCGCCGAGTTCTGCAAGGTCAATTTCGGCGTCACCTTTCCGCTGATGGCCAAGGTCGACGTCAATGGCGACGATGCCTCGCCGCTGTTCGACTGGATGAAGAGCGAGGCCAAGGGGCTGATGGGCTCGACCTCGATCAAGTGGAACTTCACCAAGTTCCTGATCGACCGCGAGGGCAATGTCGTGAAGCGCTACGGCCCGCAGGACACGCCGGCCAGCATTGCCAAGGATATTGCGAAGCTGATGTAATCCGATTGTCGTCACCCCCGCGAAGGCGGGAATCCAGACAGGCTCATGTCGTGGCGCAAGGTCAGCTGGCCCCCCGCCTTCGCGTAGGTGACGAAGTTGGGTATGAGGACTTCACAATACTTGGCGAATCCACGATCTGTCAGCATAGTGGAGTCATGCCTTTCGCCCCCTTCGTCCCCTTGCGTGTGCTGTCGTCCTATTCGATGCTCGAAGGGGCGATCGATCCCAAGGGGATTGCCAAGCTGGCGAAGGAGCGCGGCTTTCCTGCCATCGCGATCTGCGACCGCAACGGGCTCTACGGCATCATGGCCTTTGCCTCGGCGTGCAAGGGCGAGGGGGTGCAGCCGCTGATCGGGGCGCTGCTGGGTGTCGCGCGCGAGGGCGTCGAAGGCTCGGGCGCGCGGGCGATCGATTACCTGCCGCTGCTGGCGCAGGACGAGGAGGGCTATGGCAATCTGTGCCACCTCGTCAGTCAGGCGCACCTTGACCGGCCGCTGGAGCTCGATCCGCACGTCACGCTCGCCGATCTCGAACGGCGCACCGGCGGGCTGATCGCGCTGACCGGCGCGGGCGAGGGCGGGTTGACGCGCCTGCTCGCTGACGGCCAGCACGAGGCCGCCGCAAGGCTGGCTGACCGGCTGGAAGCGCTGTTCCCGTCGCGCCTCTACATCGAACTGGCGCGCAATGGCGACGGCGTATGCGAGCGGGCGGAGGAGGCGCTGATCGAGCTCGCTTACGCCCGCAATCTGCCGCTAGTCTCCAGCAACCCGGCCAATTTCGCCGAACCGCATATGCACAAGGCGCATGACGCGATGCTGTGTATTGCCGCTGCGACCCAGATCGAAGCCGAGGACCGCCCGCATTCCAATCGCGAGGCCTTCGTCAAATCCGACAGGATGATGCACGAGCTGTTCGCCGATCTGCCCGAGGCGCTCGCCAACACCCTCGTCATCGCCCAGCGCTGCGCCTTCGCGCCGCCCTATCGCAAGCCGATCCTGCCGAGCCTCGCAGGCGATCTCGCAGGCGAGGCACGGATGCTGTCGGAGGATTCGCGCGCGGGGCTGGAAGCGCGGCTGGCGGCCTATCCCGATCTTTCGGAGGCGGAGCGCAAGGTCTATTTCGACCGCCTCGAATTCGAGATCGACGTGATCGCGGGGATGGGCTTTCCCGGCTACTTCCTGATCGTCGCCGACTTCATCAAATGGGCCAAGGAACAGGGCATTCCGGTGGGACCGGGGCGCGGCTCGGGCGCAGGCTCGGCAGTGGCCTGGGCGCTCACCATCACCGATCTCGATCCGATCAAGCTCGGGCTGCTGTTCGAACGCTTCCTCAATCCCGAACGCGTCTCGATGCCCGACTTCGATATCGACTTCTGCGAAACGCGGCGCGGCGAGGTGATCCGCTATGTTCAGGCCAAGTACGGCTCCGATCACGTCGCGCAGATCATCACCTTCGGCAAGCTCAAGGCGCGCGCGGTGCTGCGCGATTGCGGGCGCATCCTGCAGATGAGCTACGGGCAGGTCGACCGGCTCTGCAAGATGGTGCCCAACCATCCGACCGACCCGTGGACGCTGCCCCGCGCATTGAACGGCGCATCCGATTTCCGGCGCGAATACGAAAACGACAATGATGTGCGCCGCCTCATCGATCTGGCGATGCAGCTCGAAGGGATGCCGCGAAATTCCTCGACCCATGCCGCCGGTGTGGTGATCGGGGACAGGCCGCTGGCGGAATTGGTGCCGCTCTACCGCGATCCGCGCTCGGACATGCCGGTGACGCAGTTCGACATGAAACACGTCGAAAGCTCGGGCCTCGTCAAATTCGACTTTCTCGGGCTGAAGACGCTCTCGGTGCTGCGCAAGGCGGTCGATCTGCTTGGCCAGCGCGGGATCACCATCGATCTCGGCGCGCTGCCGCTCGATGATGCGGCTGTCTATGATCTGATGAAGGCGGGTAACACGGTCGGCGTGTTCCAGCTGGAATCCGAAGGGATGCGGCGCACGCTCAAGGCCGTGAAGCCGACCAATTTCGGCGACATCATCGCGCTCGTCTCGCTCTACCGCCCCGGCCCGATGGACAACATCCCGCTGTTCGGCCAGCGCAAGGCGGGGCTGGTGCCGATCGAATATCCGCACGAGAAGCTCGAAGGCATTCTGACCGAAACCTACGGCATCTTCGTCTATCAGGAACAGGTGATGCAGGCCGCGCAGGTGCTCGCGGGTTACTCGCTCGGCGACGCTGACCTGCTGCGCCGCGCGATGGGCAAAAAGGTGCAGGCCGAGATGGACGCCCAGCGCGGCCGGTTCGTCGAAGGCTGCAAGGCCAATTCGGGCATCGATGCGAGGCGCGCCAACGAGCTGTTCGATTTGATCGACAAGTTTGCAGGCTACGGCTTCAACAAGTCGCACGCCGCCGCCTACGCGCTGCTCGCCTACCAGACCGGCTGGCTCAAGGCGCATTACCCCGAAGAATTCTACGCCGCCTCGATGTGCTTCGATCTGCACCAGTCGGACAAGCTCAACATCTTCGTCGATGATGCACGGCGCTATCCGAACGGGACCGGCGGGGTGGAGGTACTGCCGCCCTGCATCAACGCTTCCGACTCGCGCTTCACCGTCGAGCAGACCGAGACAGGCTACGCGGTGCGCTATGCGCTCGCCGGGATCCGCAATGTCGGCGAAAAGGCGATGGAAGCGATTGCAGCCGAGCGCGAGGCCGCTGGCCCCTTCACCAGCCTCAAGGACTTTTTCGAGCGCCTGCCGCAGGGCACGATGAACCGCCGCCAGCTGGAAGGGCTGATCTGTGCCGGCGCGCTCGATGCCCTCGAACCCGACCGCGCGCTGCTCAACGCCAATGCCGAGCTGCTGCTGGCGGTAGCCGATGCCGCGATGCGCGAGCGCTCGAGCGGGCAGGCCGGATTGTTCGGCGGCGAGGACGAGACGGCCGAGGAATTGCGCCTCCAGCCCACCGAGCCGTGGAGCCGGACGACACGCATGGCCAAGGAACGCGAGAATTTCGGGTTCTATTTCTCCGCCCACCCGGTGCAGCAATATCGCGAGGTCGCCTCGGCCAATGGCGCGCGCACCTATCAGAGCTTGATGGAAGGCGGCAGCCCGGCAGGCGGGCGCGGCAGCGCGGTGATGGCGGTGCTGGTTGAAGGCATGACCAAGGCCCGCACCCGCAAGGGCGGCACCTTTGTGCGCGCCGATTTCTCCGACACCTCGGGGCAGTTCTCGGCCGCATGTTTTGAAGAGGCGCTGGTGCCGCAGTTCGAACGCTGGGCGGAAAGCGGCGAGTGCCTGCTGCTGACGGTCGAGCTCGATGCGCCCAATCCTGACGAGCCGCCGCGTCTGACTGTGCGCTCGGCCCGCCCGTTGACCGCGGTGAGCGGGGCGACCGCGATGCAGTTGAAGGCCGATATCGCCACGCATGACGCGCTGCTCGAACTCAAGATCGCGCTCGATGTCGAGGACGAGGGCGATTTCGTCGGCAATGGCGAGGTGGTGGTGCGTCTCGCGCTTGAAGGCGGCGGGCAGGCGCAGTTGCGGCTCGGAAGCAGCTTCCTGCTCAATGGCGAGATGGCCGAGCGGCTGGCTGAATTGCCGGGGATCAGCAATGTCGAGCTGGTGCCGGTCAAGAGCAAGGCTGCCTTGCGCCTCGTCGCCTGAGGCTTTGCTCCCAACGAAAAAGGGGCCGGATCGCTCCGGCCCCTCTCTCATTCGTCAGTCGGGTGAGGATTACATCCCCGAACCCGGACCGTAGGTCACTTCCACGCGGCGGTTCTGCGCTTCGCGCACACCGTCGGCGGTGGGAACGCGCGGCTGGGTTTCGCCGAAGGCTTCACCCGTGATCCGGCCATCGGGAACCCCGCGTCCGGTCATGTAGCTGCGCACCGAAGCGTTGCGGCGCTCGGCGAGGCCGACGTTGTAGCTCGCGCGGCCCGAGGTGTCGGTGTGACCCGCCAGCATCACGCGCGCCGAGCCGCAATTGGCGTAAGCGGTGATCGCGTTGTTGAGGATGGTCGAGGCTTCGGCCGTGATGTCCGACTTATCGAAGTCGAAGAACACGATGTAGGGCCCGGTGCTGCACGCCGGCTTGGGCGGCGGGGGCGGC
>Ga0164292_10000214_pt1 | contig 41402 bp, 41 predicted proteins | sample GEODES117metaG_FD_111486 | JGI IMG/M metagenome (GOLD analysis project Ga0164292, IMG submission 111486) | Eutrophic lake water microbial communities from Lake Mendota, Wisconsin, USA - GEODES117 metaG | ecosystem: Environmental > Aquatic > Freshwater > Lake | place: USA: Lake Mendota...
CCACCTGATCTTGATTTCACAGGGTTATTCCATGGAATTGATGAGCGAGTTCCAATCGATTCACTGCAATTTGGTGCAAGGACTCTCTTTCACTTCCTTGTTAATGCTTAATTAGCACTTATCTCATCAAGTGCTTCACGAACTGGAATAGGAAGAGTTACAGATTCGGCGCTTAACGCTCCGCGAAGTTGGGCGCCTGTTCTAGCTCCGATAATCGCTGAGGTAACTCCAGGGCAATCTCTAACCCAGGCAAGTGAAACCTCAAGTGGCGATAAGCCAAGTCCATCAGATGCCACCATGACAGCTTCAACTATCTTTCTTGAACGCTCATCCAGATATGGTTCTATGAAAGATGAGAAGTGGGGAGAGGCTCCTCTTGAATCAGAGGGAAGTCCTGAGCGATATTTTCCGGTTAATACACCGCGCCCTAGGGGAGACCAGGCCAAAACTCCAACGCCTAACTCTCTAGATGCGGGCAAAATCTCTCCTTCAATCCTTCTATTAAGTAGTGAGTATTCATTCTGAGTACTAATTATTGGCGCTTTGCCAAAGATAGGATTTTGTAGAGTTACTGATCTTGCCAATTGCCATGCAGCGAAATTGGAAATTCCTACATGTCTGGCTCTTCCAGTACTTACTGCATAATCTAGAGCGCTTAATACCTCCTCGAGCGGAGTCTTCTCATCCCAGGTATGAATCTGCCATAGGTCTACATACTCACTTCGAAGGTGAGATAAAGATCGATCAAGATCTGCAATAAGTGAGGTTCTAGAGTTATCAACTATTCTCTCGCCGTTTTTGAAAGAAATTCCGGCCTTTGTTGCGATGACGATCTCATCTCTTGGAACCATAACTCCAAGAAAACCGCCAAGAACTCGCTCCGCATCACCATTGCCATAAACGGCTGCAGTATCAATGAAGTTTCCACCAGCATCTAAGTAGAAACGCAGCTGCTCTGCTGCCTCATGCCCATCGGTATCTCGCCCCCAGGTCATTGTTCCTAGGGCCAGACGGGAGACTCTAACCCCGCTACGACCTAATTGACGCAACTCCATGTAATGACCCTAGCAAAGATACTTCGAAAAGAAGTGGAAGCCTTAAAGAGATAATCTTAAGGCTATGACTACTTTCCTGCTTCTACGTCATGCCCATTCACAGGCAAATAGCGCAGGAATTCTTGCAGGGCAATTAGAGGGAGTAGGACTCTCTAAAGATGGCTATGCCCAGGTAGAAAAACTTTCATCGGCTTTCAAAGATCTCAGGATTGATCGAATAATTTCAAGTCCAATGCAGCGTTGTCTTGAAACAGTTGAAGCCTTAGCAAAGTCAAAAAAGAAGCGCGTCTCTATCGATAAGCGTTTAATTGAGATGAACTATGGCTCTTGGAGTGGAGAGAAACTCTCTAAATTGAGTCGGATGAAGGATTGGAAAGTGATTCAATCAAAGCCATCTACCTTTAGATTTCCTAAAGGGGAGAGCTTTAAAGAGCTGGAGGCGAGAATCGAATCACTGCTTAAGCAGCTATCTCGCAAGTATCCTAAAGAAACAATTCTTCTAATCACCCATGGCGATATTGTAAAGATTGCTGCCAGCCTCACTGTTGGTTCAGGGCTAGATAATTTTCAAAAGTTTGCAGTTGATCCATGTTCATTGACAACGATTTCTTGGAGCGCCAAGAGTCGAACTCTGATTTCTTTCAATCAAAAGATCGTCTCCGTTAAGGGAGAGAAGAGAAAGACGAGAAGATCTGGCAATACATTAGGTGGATCAAAAGATGTCGCATAGAAGGATCTATAACCTAGACGAGGTTGATCGATTTATCCTTGGCACTGTTGGTCAGCCCGGGGAGCGAGAGTTCTATATTCAAGTAAAGAAAGCCGGTCAGGTATTTTCATTCGCACTTGAGAAAGCCCAAGCTCAAGCCCTTACTGAGCGTTTTAAGGAGATGCTCCGCGAGGTAAAAAGCGTCGAGGGCGCTGCTCCGAGAGATAACGAACCACTTGAGATGCCAATTGAATCTGAATTTAGCCTAGGGGTAATGGCGCTAACCTGGCAGATAGATTCGCAGATGATTAGATTTGAAGGTCAAGCTATTACTGGCGATCAAGGCGATGAAATTATATTTGACGAACTGGCTAGCGATGAAACTGATGGCGCTCCACCAATCCTTCGAATCCGCATCACTACATCACAGGCCCGTAGCTTCATTGATCGAGCATCGAGTGTTATTAAAGCTGGCCGCCCTCCTTGTATGTTTTGTGGAGCTCCAATTAATCCTGATGGCCATATCTGTCCAAGAATGAATTAAGTGTTAAGTAGAGAAGAGTTGCTAGCAGGTGAGCTAGTAGTAGAAGGCCGGTTAGTGGATGCTTCAAATGCAACTTTATTCGGCAAGGTATTACTAGATGATCAATCTAGCTATTCAGTTGTTTATAAACCTATTGCAGGGGAGAGAGCGCTCTGGGATTTTGCAGTTGGCAATCTCGCTTCAAGGGAGGTTGCAGCTTTTCTTATAAGCCAGATAGGTAATTTCAATTGCGTTCCCTTAACAGTGATGCGAGATGGTCCCTTTGGAATCGGCGCTGTGCAGCAATGGATTGAGCTCGACCCAGATTTAGATCTGATTGCCATAGGACAACAGTCATCGCCTGCAATACGAAACCTTGCTCTCTTTGATGTGGTAATTAATAACACTGATAGGAAGTTTGGTCATATTCTGCCAATCTCAGATTCAGAGATTCTCGGCTGTGATCATGGTTTGACCTTTCATCAGGAATTCAAATTGAGAACAGTTATATGGCATTACGCAGGAGAAGAGCTAGATAAAAGTGAAATTGAAAAGCTTAAAGCTTTAAAGATTCAGATTGGAGATGAATCTAGAGCCGCCCTTGAAGAGCTAATCACTGCAGATGAGATCAAAGCTCTCCTTGAAAGGATCGATACATTGATCTCAGAGGGCTTTCCTTACCCTTCTGAGCAGTGGCCAGCAGTTCCATGGCCGCCGGTATGAGTGTGAGTAAAAGCCTTGAGAGATTTGTAGGCTAGGGCAATGCTCTCTTGGCCAGATGCCTATATGCCGCCAGCTCTGGCAGGTATTAAACAACCAACGCTACAACTCTTTGATTCTTACAAGGGTAAGAAAGTGGATATCTTAGGTGAGCAGAGTTCAATCTATATCTGCGGTATTACCCCTTATGACTCTACCCATATGGGACATGCGGCTACCTATCTAACATTTGATCTAGTAAATAGATATTTAAGAGCAAGTGGGAAAAACGTTTCATTCGTTGAAAATATTACAGATATCGATGATCCGCTACTAGAGCGAGCAACCCGCGATAACCAAGATTGGAGAGAACTGGCTGAATCGCAGTTAGAACTTTTTCGCGAGGATATGACATCACTTGGAGTACTACCTCCCAATGCTTATCGTGGAGTTATTGAATCTATGGATGAAATCATCTCTACCGTTGAAGAAATGATTGCTACAGGAAGAAGTTATATATTAGATGGCGATATCTATCTTGATCTAAATCAAGTTGATGGCGCAATAGAGAATTTGCCCCTGGCTTTAGATCAAGCCCTTAAAATCTTTGAAGAGCGAGGAGGAGATCCGGCAAGAGTTGGTAAGCGCCACGCTCTAGATCCGCTGCTATGGAAGGCGCGTAAAGGAGATGATCCTTTCTGGGAAGCTCCATTTGGCCAGGGAAGACCGGGTTGGCATATTGAATGCACTGCTATTGCGCTAAAGAATCTTCCTAATGCATCTTCTACTTCGATAACTCTGCAAGCAGGAGGCTCTGATTTAATGTTCCCACATCATTACATGACCGCTCTTCAGGCAAAGGCCCTTACTGGAGTTGAGTTTGCAAGCTGTTATAGCCATGCGGGAATGATCGGCTTAGATGGCGAGAAGATGAGTAAAAGCAAGGGTAATTTGGTCTTTGTCTCAAAACTTCGCCAAGAAGGCGTTTCACCAGCCTTGATAAAAATTGCTCTTTTCGCAGATAGATACTCAACTGATCGCATGTGGAGCAGAGAATTGCTAGATGATGCAAACAAGCTTTTAGCTAGATTACTAAGCGCCTTATCTAGGCAAGAGGTCGCTCCAACCTTTGAGGTCGTTCAAGAAATTGTTAACGCCATCTCTGATGATTTAAATACCCCAAAAGTTTTTGAACTTCTTAATTCTTGGTGCCTGAAGACTGAAGAGGGCGAAGTTGGAGGAAGCCCTGGTGAAATATCAAGGGCCCTAGATACATATCTTGGTATTACTCTTTAGATCCCTGGATTTCTTCTCAAGAATCGCTCAACTTCTCTAGCGATACTCTCGCCAGATATCTCTGGCAGTTCTGCAGAATCTTTTGAACTCTCAAGTTGTCTCACGTAATCGCCAACCTCAACATCATCTGCTGCCATCTGATCAACTTGGAGCTCCCATTGTTTTGCCCTTTCAGGCAGATCACCTTGAGAAAGAGAGATTTCAAGAAAATCTTCTAAAGCATTTATCAAGGCAAGGCCAGCTTTTGGACAAGGGGGAGTAGCGACATAATGAGGAACAGCGGCCCATAGAGATATTGCATCTATTCCTCTTTTATATGATTGGTCTTGAAGCACTCCGATAATTCCAGTAGGGCCTTCATACTTTGATATCTCAAGGCCAAATCGTTCAGAGACTTCAGGGTGAGCGCCACTTATAGCGATATTAAACGGCCTTGAATGGGGAGTATCTGCAAGGAGCGCGCCAAGAGAGATAATCATTGAAACTTCATAATCATCTGCAAGATCTAGTAAATCTTCAACAAAGCTTTTCCAGCGCATCGAAGGTTCAACGCCTCTGACAATTAAAAAATCATTAGCAAGGCTTGGCGCACTTACTGCATAAACAACTGTGCCAGGCCAGATAATCTCTCTGATATTGCTCTCATCGATTTTGATGTAAGGCCTATTGACCTGAAAATCGTAATACTCCTCGCTATCTACAACGGCGATTTGTTGATGTGACCAGATAGTCAAAAGATGGGTAATTGCAGATGTTGCAGACTCAGCAGCATCATTCCAGCCTTCAAAAGCGGCAATGAGAATGGGCTTTCTAAGGTTAAAGGAGCTCTCACTGAGTTGCATATGCAGAGCCTACGATAAACTCACTTAAGTGAGCGTATTGAAAAATAAAGAGGCTTCTTCGCTGCGCCTTGCCCTTGCAAAACGGGTGGTAATAGCAGATGGCGCTATGGGCACAATGATCCAGAGCGCTAACCCTTCACTTGATGATTTCCAAGGACTTGAGGGCTGTAATGAGGTTTTAAACATTACCCGTCCAGAGTTAATCGCCGATATCCATCGACAGTACTTCGATGCAGGCGTCGATGCAGTTGAGACAAATACCTTTGGCGCAAACTTGGCCAACTTAAGTGAATATGACATTCCATCACGTATTTATGAATTAGCTGAGGCAGGGGCGAAAATTGCTCGAAGCGTGGCAGATGAATTTACTATCTCAAGCGGTGAGCCTAAATGGGTTCTAGGTTCTCTTGGGCCTGGAACCAAACTTCCGACTCTTGGCCACACAACTTATGAAGAGCTGCGAGCGACTTATCAGATAGCTTCAGAAGGTTTAATCGATGGGGGAACTGACGCGCTATTAATTGAAACCACTCAAGATCTACTCCAAGCAAAAGCTGCCGTAAATGGTGCAAGGGCAGCTGTTGATAACTGCGATAGAGATGTTTTAATTATTGCCCAAGTAACTGTTGAGACAACAGGAACGATGCTTCTTGGTTCCGAAATTTCTGCAGCGCTATCTTCTTTGCAATCTCTTGGTGTAGATCTGATTGGAATGAATTGCGCCACTGGCCCTGCCGAGATGAGCGAACATTTAAGAACTTTAAGTAAAAGTAGCCCTGTTGGAATCTCTGTCATGCCAAATGCTGGACTTCCAATCTTGAAAGATGGAGGCGCTTACTATCCTCTCGGTCCAGATGAATTGGCCCTCTCGCTCGATCAATTCGTTAAGGATTACTCAGTGGGTCTTATCGGAGGCTGCTGCGGAACAACTCCAGAGCATCTTGCAGCTGTTGTAAAAAGAGTTCATGGAACTCAGTTGAAAGAGAGAGCGTTTATCGACGAGGCTGGCGCCTCTTCGCTCTATCAATTCGTTCCCTTTCGCCAGCAGAACACATATTTAGCAATTGGCGAGAGAACAAATGCCAACGGTTCAAGAGCATTTAGGGATGCCCTCCTTGTTGAGGATTGGCAGAGATGCGTTGATATCGCCAAAGATCAGGTCAGAGAAGGAGCTCACATGCTCGATCTCTCTGTTGATTATGTAGGTCGTGATGGCGTGAGAGATATGCGCGAGCTTGCATCTCGCTTTGCAACAGCAACAACTCTTCCTATTGTTCTTGATTCAACAGAGCCTGCAGTAATTAAAGCAGGACTTGAATCCTTGGGCGGAAGATGTGTGATCAACTCTGTGAACTATGAAGATGGAGATGGCCCTGATTCTAGATTTGCGCGAATTATGCCGCTAGCTAAAGAGCATGGAGCAGCGCTCATTGCTTTAACAATAGATGAGGAAGGTCAAGCAAGAAGCGCAGAATGGAAATTACGAGTTGCAAGGCGTCTCATTAGAGATCTCAATGAAAAGTGGGGGATTAAGACCTCAGATATCATCATAGATTGTCTGACTTTTCCAATAGCAACTGGACAAGAAGAGACTCGCAAAGATGGCTTAGAAACTATCAATGCAATCGCTCAACTAAAGAAGGAATTCCCGCAAGTTCAGACCACACTAGGAATTAGCAATGTTTCATTCGGCCTAAATCCTGCAGCTCGCATCGTTTTAAACTCAGTATTTCTTTCAGAAGCTGTTAAGGCAGGCCTTGATAGCGCCATTGTTCATCCATCCAAGATCTCACCTATCTCTCGCATCTCACAAGAACAGCTTGATGTAGCGCTAGATCTAATCTATGACCGAAGAAAATTTGAAGGTGATGATTGTGTTTACGATCCTCTATCAAAGCTTCTAGAACTATTTGCTGGAGTTGAAGTCACTTCAACGCGTCAATCAAGAGCAGCTGAGCTTGCCGCTCTGCCTATCGAGAAACGATTGGTAAGAAGAATTATTGACGGAGAGAAAGCTGGACTCGAAGCAGATCTCGACCAGGCGCGTCTGGGCGGAATAGCCCCTCTTGCAATTATCAATGATTATCTGCTTGAGGGAATGAAGGAGGTAGGAGAGCTCTTTGGCAGAGGAGAGATGCAACTGCCATTTGTTTTGCAATCTGCTGAAGTTATGAAGAGCGCAGTTGCTCTACTTGAGCCCCATATGGAAAAGAGCGATGCAAGTGATCGTGGATCTATTCTTCTTGCCACCGTAAAAGGCGATGTTCACGATATTGGAAAGAATCTTGTAGACATCATCCTTACCAATAATGGTTTTCGCGTCGTAAACATTGGAATTAAGCAGACCATTAACCAGATAATTGATGCAGCTCAGGATTCCTCAGTTGATGTCATCGGCATGAGTGGACTCTTAGTTAAATCAACGGTAATTATGAAAGAGAATTTGGAAGAGTTAGATAAACGAGGGTTGGCAGATAAGTGGCCGGTAATACTTGGAGGAGCAGCCCTTACTAGAACGTTTGTTGAGAAAGACCTAGCAGAGGTTTTTCCAGGAACAGTTAGATATGCCAGAGACGCCTTTGAGGGACTATCTCTTATGGATACGATGATGGGGATTAAGAAAGGCGTTGAGGGAGTAGCTCTTCCTGCCTTGAAAGAGCGAAGAACAAGAGTTACATCTGTTGATGCACCACTTACAACTGATACGACAAGAAGTGATGTCGCATCAGATAACCAAATACCAACTGTTCCATTCTTTGGCTCTCGAGTTGTTAAAGGCATCGCACTTGCCGATTACAGCTCAATGCTTGATGAGCGGGCCCTTTATGTTGGCCAATGGGGCCTCAAATCCGAGCGTGGGAAATATGAAGAGATGGTTGAAGATCAAGGAAGACCAAGGCTTCGCTCATTGCTAAATGATGCAGTCTCTCAAGGTTGGATTAATGCAGCTGTCGTATATGGATATTTTCCTTGCTATAGCGAAGGCAATGATCTAGTTATCTTGCATCATGAGGGGGAGAGGAAAGATAGCGAGAGGCTTCGATTTACCTTCCCCCGTCAGAGGAGAGATAGAAGGCTCTGTTTAAGTGATTTCTTTAAGAGTAAAGAATCAGGACAGATCGATGTTGTTGCCTTCCATGCTGTCACAATGGGGCAATCTGTTAGCGAAGCAACTGCAAAGCTATTTGCGGCCAATGAATATCGAGAGTATCTAGAACTTCACGGGCTAAGTGTTCAGTTAACAGAAGCCCTTGCTGAGCACTGGCATGCACGCATTAGATCTGAACTTGGTTTTGCTAGCGATGATAGTAGTGAGCTCTCCGAAATTTTAGATCAAGGTTATCGCGGCTCTAGATATAGCTTCGGTTATCCTGCCTGCCCAGATCTTGGCGCACAAGTCCAGCTATGTGAGCTCTTAGAGCCGGATCGAATTGGCGTTGAGTTATCTGAGGAGTTCCAATTACATCCGGAGCAGAGCACCTCAGCAATCATCGTCCATCATCCAGAGGCAAAGTATTTCAATGCTAATTAGCGATTTCCCCTTCAAAGCAGTCTTATGGGATATGGATGGAACTCTTATAGATAGTGAGCCAATATGGATTGGCGAAGAGCGAAGGATTATGGAGTCCCTTGGCGCTACCTGGAGCAAGGAAGATGCGCTCTATTGCATAGGTGGGCCAATGAGTCGCGTTGATGCTTATATGCGCTCAAAGCTTCCTGAGAATAGAAGAGGAGAGTTTGGTGAATATGACCTAACGAGAATTCTTCTTAACTCGATGGTGGAGAGATTTAAAACCGATGTTCCATTTTCTCCTGGCGCTAAAGAATTGATTGATCAAATGTATGAGGTAGCAATTCCTATGGCCCTTGTTACAGCCTCAAGTAGAGCGATTATGGAAGGGGCTTTGACAAGCATTGGAACTCATTACTTCAAAACTACAATCTCTGATAATGATGTTGAAAGATCTAAACCAGATCCCCAGGGTTATCAATTAGCAGCATCAAGAATTGGTGTTCCTATTCAAGATTGCTTAGTAATAGAGGATTCAATAACTGGAGCAACAGCTGCAATTGCCTCAGGTGCCTATCTTTTAGGGATCACTCACTCAGGGCCCCTGCCTAGCGCTGAGAAGGTCTGTCATGTTGAGAACTTGATTGCTTTAGAGCTATCAGGGATAGTTGAACTCTTTCAACCCCTACTAGTAAAGAATTGATGAGCAGATGCAAGTTATAGGTTCAGGGCCATTTAAAGAGGGCGATCGCGTTCAATTAACCGATAGCAAGGGAAAGATGTACTCCTTCTATCTCTCAAAGGGTGGTCAGTGGCACTCTCATAAAGGTTGGATAAACCATGACTCCATTATTGGAGTAAGCGAGGGAACAACTCTTCTTAGTAGTAGTGAAACTCAATACCAAGTAATGCGGCCACTTCTTAATGATTATCTTCTCTCAATGCCAAGAGGTGCAACAATTATCTATCCAAAAGATTCAGCGGTAATTGTTGGCTATGCTGATATTTTTCCTGGAGCAAAGGTATTAGAGGCAGGGGCAGGAAGTGGCGGGCTATCTATCTCGCTTCTTAGAGCTATCGGCCCAAGCGGCCAACTCACCTCCTATGAAGCTCGTGATGAATTTCTAGAAAATGCTAAAGGTAATGTTAAGAACTATTTTGGGGATCTTCCCACTACCTGGAAGTTAATTCATGGCAGGGTCGAAGAGGCATCTTTTAATGGTGAATTTGATCGGGTGATCTTTGACATGTTAGCTCCCTGGGATTGTTTAGAGAGCGCATTTCAAGCATTGGTTCCAGGGGGAGTTCTCTGCTGTTATGTAGCAACAACAACCCAGCTTTCAAAGACAGCTGAGGCGATAAAAGCTCGTGGAGATTTTTCAGAGCCAGAGAGTTTTGAAACGCTTCTTAGATCTTGGCACCATGAAGGACTAGCTGTGAGGCCAATGCACTCCATGAATGCTCATACCGGTTTCTTGCTCTTTACGAGAAAACTGGCAGAGGGAAATGCGCCAATTAGAAGAAAACGTAGGCCTAGTAAGTCAGCTAGCGATCTTGTTGATGAGGCTTAAGCAACATCAATTAAATCAACAACAAAGATCAGCGTTTCATTCGGTCCAATAGGCCCGCCGCCAGCTTCTCCATAACCAAGATCTGGTGGGATAACTAGTAGTCGTCTCCCGCCAACTGCCATCCCAGGAATTCCTTGCTGCCAACCAAGAATCACTCCGCTCAATGGAAACTGCGCAGGCTGCCCACTCCAAGAAGATTCAACGATTTCACCTGTTGACCAAGCCATAAGTGTGTAATGAACTGTAAGAGTTGAATCTGAGCTAGCAACTTTGCCAGATCCTATGATCACATCTTCTGTAACAAGAGTTGCTGGAGGAGTTCCGCTTGGTGACGAGATCGTGGGAGCTAGGCCAGCCTCAGCGCTTACTTCAACATATTGATTAGACAAGTTTCCTCCTGTTATTTGATTACCTTCACCCTTTGGCCCATCTGATGGAGCCCCGCCATCTGTGCTGCAGGCAGTGAGAGAAATTAGAAGGGTAAGGCTTGAGAGAATGACGAGAATTCGGCTTGGTTTCATGGGACAAGCCTACCAATTTGCGCCGAGCGCGCTAATCTCATCTCCATGTCGAGTGCCAAGACCGAGCGTTTAGTCAATCTGACGATGGCCTTGCTTGCCACTTCGCGATATATGCAAAAGAGTGAAATCTTTAGAAAAGTGGCTGGTTATAGCGGAACTCAAGAGACTAAAGAGCGGATGTTTGAACGCGACAAAGATGATTTAAGAGCCCTTGGTATCGAGATTGAAGTCGCCTCCGCCGATCCTCTATTTGAAGATGAACCAGGTTATCGAATAAAACCTGAGACATATCAAATGCCGATCAAATCATTTACTCCAACAGAGATTGGAATTCTCTCTACCGCCCTTGGTCTCTGGTTAGATAGCAGTCTGGAAAATATTGCACTCGGGGCTGCAAGAAGAGTTAATTCAACGGCGCAATTTAACCCAGCACTTGAAATTTCCTCAATACGCAATTTGAATCTCTCAGCTGAGGGCTTACTTGATATGACCAAAGCCCTTGCTAGTAGATCAGAAGTTGCCTTCTCTTATCGAAAAACCGGGGCTACTAAGTCAGATAGCCGCCGTATAAATCCGCTTGGGCTAAGCGCCTGGAAGGGGAAGTGGTATTTAGTTGGAGAAGATTTAGATCGAAGCGATATCCGTACATTTAATTTCTCTCGAATCACTTCAAAGATTGATATCTCAAAGAAACGCGATATGTATGAAATACCTTCAGATTTCAACATCAAGGATTACTTGATTATGTATAACGCCGAGGGAATCGAAATTAAGGCAAGAGTGAAAAAAGGCCAAGCAGAGGCTCTTCGAGCAAGAGCTATTGAGGTGAAAAGCTTTGATGAAGAGTGGGATGAAATTCTCTATAGAAGTGAATCCAATGGCACAGCCCTTAAAGAAGCGCTCTGGTACTGCGATAGTTTGATTGTGCAGGAGCCTGCAGATTTGAGATCTTCCATTCTTGCCTCACTTGAACAGGTAGCAAAGTCCCATGGTTGAAAACGCAGCCCTTAGAGCCATTCGATTACTTGACCTAGTTCCATACATTGTCTCTCACCCAGGAATCTCTATTGCTGAACTTGCCAGAGAGTTCTCGATTAGTCGAGATGAAGTTCTTAAAGATCTTAATCTTCTCTTTCTCTGTGGCTTACCGGGATATACGCCTTTGGAGCTAATTGATATCTCCTTTGATGAAGAGAGCGTGGTAATTAGAGATCCGCAGAACCTTGCGGCTCCTAGAAACTTAAACGAATCTGAAGCTTTGATAGCAAGAATTGCCCTTGCTGCTCTTGAAGACAGTGCGCCAAAGAGTTCGGCTGCTTATCCAGAAATTGTTGCGCTTCGAGAGAAAATCGCAAAGGCTTTTAGTAGCTCCATTCCAGCTTCAGCCATTACTTACTCTCTCGATAAAGAGCGAGTAATGCTAGAAAATATTGAAGGAGCAATAAAGCAGGAATTAGATCTAGAGATAACTTATAACAACGTCACCAAAGATTCATCAACTAGAAGAAGTATTACGCCGATATCAATCATCGCTGAAGATAAGAGAACGCTGGTAAGTGCCTACTGCCATAGCGCTAAAGCACTTAGAACTTTTAACCTTAGTCAAATTACCGAAGCTTCAACGATCGAAAGATTAACGCGCGCTGATCTAGAGCGACTTGAGGAGTCTCGGGGATCAAGTGCTGAAGTTTTGATCAAAGAAGAGGAATCAAGCTTTTTACTTGAGAATGCCTCTTCTCTTAAAGAACTCTCAAACTCTCGTTATCAAATTGATATCTTTCAACCAGAGTGGATTGTTCGATCTGTTTTGGCTGGCGCTGATTCTCTCGAGTTGGCTCAACCAATTGCGCTAAGGGCGGAGATTGCAGAACGGGCCAGAAAAGCGCTTCTGGCCTATAAGGGGTAGCAAGACAGCTTCAAATTGCGCGTGGTAGCGTATGACTCTAAGCCTTACCTAAGCGTGGGCCTGATTTCTGGAAGGGTTGATCTCATGTTCGGTCGTAATCCACAAATGTGGCTCTTAGTAATTCTGGTCGTTGTAATACTTTTTGGCGCAAAGCGTCTCCCAGATTCAGCTCGCTCACTTGGACGCTCATTAAGAATTTTTAAGAGTGAGGTTAAAGAATTAAATAAGGATGAGAAGAAGAGCGAAGAGGGCGATACTTCAGCTAAGTCCTAAGTTGAAATCCTGATTTCAGCACGCGCCTACTTTTGGTAGGAGAGAGATTAATCCTCTTTAGGTAAACGGAGCGATATGGCAGCCAGAGAACGCGGCACAATGCCGCTATTGGATCATTTGCGAGAGCTACGCAAGAGAATCATGCGAGCTGCATTCTTCATTTTTATCTTCTCTATTCTAGGTTTTGTCTATTACGACCAGATTATTACCACCCTGGCTGAGCCAGTCTGTGATTTAAAACTTGCTCAAAGTAGTGGTTCCAATAATTGTGGATCGCTCTTCATTAGTGGCGTCCTTGGTCCGCTCAATCTTCAAGTGAAAGTGGCTTTTTTAACTGGAGTAATCATCTCGGCCCCGTTCTGGCTCTATCAACTCTGGGCATTTATTGCGCCCGCTCTACATAGAAAAGAGCGACGTAAGTCAGTTCTCTTCATCATTGCTGCTACACCTTTCTTTACCCTGGGAGCTGCTCTTGCCTATTACATCCTTCCTATAGCAATCAAAGTTCTCTTTGGATTTACTCCTGATAGTTTAAATAACCTTGTCAGATTTGATGATTACCTAAGTTTTGTACTTCGAATCATTCTGATTTTTGGTCTAGCATTTGAGCTACCCGTATTTCTAGTCTCTCTGAATTTAATCGGCGTACTCTCTGGGAAAGCGATTCTAAAACCCTGGCGCTTTGCTATTTTTGGAATAACCCTCTTTGTTGCTGCTTTCTCGCCAACTGCGGATCCACTCTCTATGGCTGCTCTTGCTCTGCCATTAATTCTCTTTTACTTTGGCGCTGGAGGAATTGCGCTTCTAGTTGATAAAAAGCGAGAAAAGAAGTCTAAAGTGATAGGCGATAATCAAGCAGCCGATATTGATGAAGCTTCACCAATTGAAGAACCTCTTGCTGAATAGATTGAATTAGCTTTATGTGGCTTCTGCTCATTAATCCCCATTCTGGAAATGGGCGCGGCGAAAAGGTTGGCAAGATAGTCAAAGAAGAACTAGCGGCTTTAGATATCCAATACATTGATATATCGGCAAATAGCGCAAAACAGTGCCAGGAAAATCTTAAGAATGGATTGACTTCAAGTCAGAGCTACGAAGGCTTATTTCTAGTCGGCGGTGATGGAACTCTAAATATTGCAATCCAGGATTTAGTTAATACTGGCTTAGGGGTTGCCTTAATACCGGCTGGAACTGGAAATGATTTTGCTCGGACCTTAGATCTCAACCTTAAGGATCCAAAACAATTAATCAGTTATTACCTTTCAAATAAGCCCGCTCTTGTTGACGTGGGGAAAGTCGGCGAAAGGTATTTTGTAGATGTCTTAAGTACCGGCTTTGATTCAATGGTTAATGAAAGAGCCAATGCCATGCGTAGAATCAAGGGGAGAGCAAAATACAATCTCTCAATTCTCTTGGTGTTATCTACCTTCAAACCCAAGAACTACGAGTTCAGCATTGATGGAGTCTCCTTTGAAAGTAGGGCTATGTTGATAGCGGTTTCCAATGGGATCAGTTATGGGGGAGGAATGAAGGTAACTCCCGAGGCAAAACTTGATGATGGACTCTTTGACATTCTCATTCTCACGCCAGTATCTCGCTTTGAGTTTTTAAGAGTATTTCCAAAGGTCTTTTCCGGAAAGCATATAACTCACCCAGCAGTGAAAATTTCACGAGGCAAGAGCGTTGAGATTAACTCAGATGCTGTGGCTTACGCCGACGGGGAGAGAATAGGTTCTCTGCCCATTAAAGCGAGCGTAGTCGAGCGCAGCCTACTAACGTGGCGCATGTGAATAGCCCATCTCCGGCTGAAAGATATGCCGCAGCAAAAAAGAGAAGTTCACACCCATTAACAACTGAGTTCATGGCTAGCTACGAATTTGGATTTGATGATTTTCAAAACCTCGGTTGTCATCATCTAGAAGATGGCAAGAGCGTATTGATAGCCGCTCCGACAGGGGCTGGAAAAACAATTATTGGAGAGTTTGCCACTTTTCTAGCTGAAAAAAATGGCAATCGTTGTTTCTACACCACACCAATTAAGGCTCTCTCTAATCAGAAGTATCAGGACTTGGTAAAGCTATATGGTGATTCGGAAGTTGGACTTCTAACTGGAGACTCCTCGATTAATAGTGAGGCTCGCATAGTTGTTATGACCACTGAGGTCCTGCGAAATATGATCTATGCAGGATCAGATGCGATAGAAGATCTTGGGTATGTTGTTATGGATGAGGTTCACTATCTGGCAGATAAGTTCCGTGGGGCGGTATGGGAGGAGATACTGATTCATCTTCCAGAGCGAATTCAGATCGTCTCTCTATCAGCGACTGTTTCGAATGCAGAGGAATTTGGGGATTGGTTGAAAACGGTGCGCGGTGAGACTGAAGTGGTCTTGAGTGAAATAAGGCCTGTTCCGCTCTATCAACACATTTTGATAGGAAATCGAATTCTTGATCTCTTTGTCGATGAAGGGCGGGTAAACCCAGAGATTCTGCGAATTGAGAAGAACTCAATAAAGAAAGTCCCTGGAGGAAGTAAAAGTTGGAAGGAGAGCAAATTTAGCTCGATTAAATCTTTGACACGGCCAGAGATAGTTGAAAAGCTTTCAGAGCGTGGTTTCCTGCCAGCTATTTTCTTTATCTTCTCTCGTGCTGGTTGTGATGGCGCAGTCTCTTCTTGTATTCGCGAGGGATTATCACTAACGAACTCTCTTGAAAAAGAGGAGATTAGGCGAGTGATTGCGCTAAAGACACATGAGCTTCCTTCAGAGGATTTCGGAGTTCTTGGCTTTCATGAATGGGCTCAAGCGCTAGAGCGAGGCATAGCTGCTCATCATGCAGGGCTACTTCCAATGTTTAAAGAAACCATTGAAGAGCTATTCCAGAGAGGGCTTTTAAAGATTGTCTTTGCGACTGAGACTCTAGCCCTTGGAATTAATATGCCAGCAAGAAGTGTAGTTTTAGAAAAGCTTGTTAAATGGAATGGCGAGAGCCATGTCAATGTCTCACCTGGTGAGTACACCCAACTAACAGGAAGAGCTGGACGACGCGGGATAGATGTCGAAGGCAATGCATTAATTCTCTGGAACGAACAGATGGATAGCTCTATTGCTGCAGGACTTGCAAGCACTAGAACATATCCTCTTCGATCTTCATTTTCACCGACCTATAACATGAGCGCTAATTTGATTTCAAGATTCGGCCATGAGCGAGCAAGAAAATCTCTCGGTTTTTCCTTTGCTCAATTTCAAGCAGATAAAGCTGTTGTCGGTTTAGCTAGACAGATAGCAAAAAATGAAGTTGCAATCAAAACCCTTATCGAAGGATCTCAGAGCAATCTTGGCGATATGGGTGAATATATGCAGGCTCGATTTGCAATAAAGGAACTTGAAGTTCAATTCTCATCAAGGAGAATCACTGGTGGTAGCCGGAGAAAGCACCATGAAAATATCGAAGAGCAGATAAGTGAACATCGAAGATTTCTTAAACACCATCCCTGCCATAGCTGTCCAAATAGAGAGAGCAATGCCCGTGGGTTTGAAAAAGCAGCAAGGCTAGAAAAAGAATCAGCGGGTCTTAAAGCGCGAATGGAGGGGAGAACCAACGTTATTCCTCGAACCTTCGATCGGGTAAGTGAGGTATTAAAGGAATTGAACTACTTAAGCGGCGATCAATTAACTCCTAAGGGAGGAGTACTTACCAAGATATATGCAGAAAGCGATCTGCTTTTATCCGAGCTCATTAGCTCTGATTTGCTTAACCAATACTCTCCTGCAGATCTAGTTGGATTGTTATCAGCGTTGGTCTATGACGGCAGAGGCGAACGTAGCAGGAGCCCAAGGCTTCCAAAAACCCTTGATGCCTCAATTCCGATGGTAATGAAAATCTGGCTTAGTATCGTAAAGCTGGAGGAAGACCATGGAATTACGCCACAGAAGGAACCGAATTTTGATCTAGCATGGAGCGCCTATCGTTGGGCTAATGGCCATAGCCTTCAAACTATTTTGAGAGAGACTGAAATAACCGTGGGAGATTTTGTTAGAGCGATCCGCCAAATAATTGATCTACTTGGGCAGTTACTAAATGCCAATCCGCAGATGGCAACAACAGTTAAGGAAGCGATTAAGAAAATTGATAGGGGAGTTATCGCCTACTCCGCAGTGGTTGCATGAGCCTGCTATTAATTGATAGCGCATCACTCTGGTATCGCGCCTATTACGGAATGCCAGATACCTTGCTCTCGCCTCAAGGAGAACCAATAAATGCAGTAAAAGGTTTTATTGATATGAGCGCAAGGCTAATTAATCATTACAAACCAGATCGCTTAGCTCTCTGCCTAGATGGTGATTGGAGACCATCTTGGAGAGTGGAGCTCTTTCCTGGATATAAACTCAATCGCGTAGATGATGATGGCGAAGAAGAGCAAGAGCCAGATCTTTTAACCCCCCAAGTTCCTTTAATTCTCGATTTCTTTGAGGCTGCAGGAATAGCAATAGTTGGCATGGATGATTATGAAGCAGATGATGTCATCGCAACATTTGCAACAAGGGAGAAGGGCCCGATTCGAATCGCAACTGGCGATCGAGACTTATTTCAATTAGTTGATGAAGAGCGTGATGTGAAAGTTGCCTATCTTGCTAAAGGTATAAGCAATCATGATTTAGTAAATCATTCCTGGATAGAGAAGAAATATCAAATACCGGGCAAGAGATACGCTCTCTTTGCAATGATTAGGGGAGATGCATCTGATGGGTTGCCAGGTATTAAGGGCATTGGAGAAAAAGGGGCTGCTGTAATTGCAAAGAACTATTCCAGTATGGCAGAGCTATTAGAGGCAGCAAAAGCTGATGATCCAAAGCTTTCGCCAAATCATCGCAAGAAGATACTTGCTGATCTTGACTATGCCTCTGTGGCAGATCGATTGGTGCAATGTGCAAGAGATGTAAATCTTCCAGAAATTGATTTGACTATTCCAAAATCTGCAAAGAATGCTAAGTATCTAGAGACAATGAAAAGTGATTACGGACTTGGAGCGAGCGTAGATCGCTTAATATCAGCTTTTAATTGGTCATAGATAATGAAAAAATCTATTCTTGCAATTGCCTCAGGGTTACTCCTTTTTGCCGCCTTTCCTCCATTTACTCTCTGGCCCGCAGCCTTTCTCGGAGCCGCACTCCTCTTCTTTCTATTGGCTGATGAAAAGCTAAGCCGGCGCTTTCTCTTAGCTCTACTGGCTGGGGGAGCCTTCTTTGCCCCACTACTTCATTGGAGCTCAATCTATGTTGGATCCTTGCCCTGGTTGATATTGGCCTTGGGGGAGAGCTTGATATTTTCATTAATTGCTCTAGTTCCGATAAAGAGAAGTATTTATGGAGCAATTGTATTCGCATCCACTTTCACCTTAATTGAATTACTCCGGATGAAAGCTCCATTTGGCGGCTTTGGATGGGGTCGAATTGGATTTACTCAAGTTGATTCGCTACAAATGTTTTATCCAATTATCGGCGTAGTTGGAGTGAGTTTTTTTGCATTATCTCTATCGGCATTATTAGTCGTAAATCCAAGATTTTTATTTGTTTTTATTCCTATATTTGCTTTAAGTTTTTTTGATGTCAATCTAAATACGCCTTCAGGGAAAAGTCTAAAGATCGTTGCAGTCCAAGGCTCTGTTCCGGAACTAGGTTTGGAATTTAATCAACGCGCCTTAGCGGTTTTAAACAATCATATTGATGCAACTCCTAAGCAGAGCAACGCTGATTTAATAATCTGGCCTGAAAATGCATCTGATGTAGATCCAATAATGAATTTGAAGGCTCGTCAGGGGATAGCCGATCTTATAAAGGAGATTGAGAAACCGTTGTTAGTTGGCGCAGTGGAGCAGAGAGGCTCTGGGCCTCTAAATTCCAGTCTTTTTTATGGGGCTGATGGAGAATTACTTTCGCGATATGTTAAACAGGATTTAGCTCCTTTTGGTGAATATATCCCGTTTAGATCAATATCGGAGAGTATTTCTCCGCTTGCCAGACAGGTTAGAGATTTTATTCCAGGGGATAATTGGCTAAAGCACAGAGTCAGTAACATAGAGTTTCAGTCACTTATCTGCTTTGAGGTGCTAGATGATGACCATATTCAGTCGGGAGCAGTTAACGCAGAATTCTTCGTGGCACAGACCAATAACGCAACCTTTGGTGATAGCTATCAAGCAGCTCAGCAACTTCAAATCACTAGAGCTAGAGCTGCAGAACTTTCACGGCAATTTGCAGTCGTCAGCACCACTGGATACACCGCACATATTGATCAAAATGGAAACGTTTTAACAGTTGCAGAGCAATTCAAACCGGTTGCCTTAGAGATGGAGATTGAGGCCTTTAAAGATCGAGCGACCACAGTACGAGGGAGCCTCTTTTGGACGGGTATTTTGAGTGTTTTATGCCTTTTATGCGCTTTTGGCCAACGCCGTTCACGCTTGGTATATAACCGATAATCTACATTATGTAAAGTAAAACTAGTTTATTGCCAGGCTCTCAATCGGCTCGCAGGCACAAACTAAATTCCTATCCCCGTGGGCTCCATCAACCCGTCCCACCGTTGGCCAGTATTTTCCTCGCCTCTCCATTCCAATCTCGCTGCCCATAGGTAGAGCGGCATCCTGGCGGCTATATGGCCTATCCCAAGTGTCACTCACCAAAGCTTCAACGGTATGAGGAGCATTTCTTAGAGGCGATTGCTCTATTGAAATCTCCCCCGATTCAATGGCCTTAATTTCTTGAGCAATAGATCTTAAAGCTGCAATAAAGCGATCTATCTCAGTTATATCTTCAGACTCTGTTGGTTCAATCATTAACGTGCCAGGGACTGGGAAGCTCATAGTCGGCGCGTGGAATCCATAATCCATTAAACGCTTGGCAATATCATCAACGCTTACACCGCTTCGCTTGGTAATTTCTCGTATGTCAATGATGCACTCATGGGCAATTAAGTCATTTTTGCCAGTGTATAAAGTTGGGTAATCAGGGGCTAGTTTCTTTGCAATGTAATTGGCAGAAAGTATTGCTACCTGCGTTGCCTTAGTTAAACCCTCCGCCCCCATCATTCTTATATAGGCCCAAGAGATAGGAAGAATTAGAGCTGAACCAAATGGAGCGCCACTTATCGGCCCTGGCCCGGTTAGCGGTCCTGCTGAAGAATCAAGTGGATGATTTGGCAAGAAAGGTCCAAGATGTTTTTTAGCAATTACCGGACCAACGCCAGGTCCTCCCCCGCCATGTGGAATACAGAATGTTTTATGAAGATTAAGATGTGAGACATCAGCACCAAATTTTCCAGGTTGAGCAAGTCCAACTAAGGCATTTAAGTTTGCGCCATCGACATAGACCTGACCGCCAGCATCATGGATAAGAGCGCAGATCTGACTAATCTCTGATTCAAAGACTCCATGAGTAGATGGATAGGTCACCATTAAAGCTGCCAATTGCTCTCCATATTCAGCAATCTTTGCTTTGAGATCATCTATTGAAACATTTCCAGCTTCATCGCAGGCGATGACAACTACTCTCATTCCTGCCATAACAGCGCTTGCCGCATTTGTTCCATGGGCACTTGATGGAATCAGACATATATCACGCTGACTCTGGCCCAGTGAATCAAGATAATTTCTAATAGCAAGAAGACCGGCAAACTCTCCTTGGGAGCCGGCATTTGGCTGAAGAGATACCGCGTCATATCCAGTGATATCAATGAGCCACTTAGAGAGCTCAGAGATTATCTTTCTAGTTCCAGCTGATTGGTTACTTGGCGCAAAGGGATGGAGATCAGCAAATTCAGGCCAGGTAATAGCCTCCATCTCGGTTGTGGCATTTAACTTCATGGTGCAAGAACCAAGAGGAATCATCGTTCTATCAAGTGCTAAATCTCGATCTGAGAGAGTCCTTATGTAGCGAAGCATCGCTGTCTCAGAGTGATAGGAATTGAAAACTGGATGCTGCATATAGGAAGTAGAGCGAAGCGATGCAATCGCGCCATATGGTTCAGAGCTGCTCTGCTTTAAACCCCAGGCACGAATCAATTTCTCAACAGTTGCGCTAGTGCTTACCTCATCAAAGGCAACACTTACTCCCCCACTGATCTTTCTAACATTAATTCTAGCCTTAAGCGCAGCGTCAATTAAAGCATCACTATTACTTGCAAGAAAAGAGACTGTGTCAAAGAAATTCGGGCTATATAGTTCAAAGCCGCTCTCTTTAAGAGAACCTGCAAGTCTTCTTGCAAGTTGATGCGTTCTTACCGCAATCTCTTTTAAACCCTCTGGGCCATGCCACGCTCCATAAAAAGCAGAGATGACCGCTAGAAGAACTTGAGCAGTGCAGATATTGCTTGTTGCCTTATCACGCCTAATATGTTGCTCTCTTGTCTGAAGAGCTAGACGCAGGGCTGGATTTCCATGGCTATCAATACTCTGTCCTACAAGCCTTCCTGGAAGAGATCTCTCAAGACCTTCCCTAACCGCAAGAAATCCTGCATGCGGTCCGCCAAATCCCATCGGAACACCAAATCTTTGAGCAGAGCCAACTGCGATATCTGCTCCCCACTCCGCCGGAGATTTAATTAATGTAAGTGCAAGAAGATCACTTGCCATGATTACTAACGCCCCACCGCTATGTGCCTTCGCAATTGCATCAGAGAAATCATTTAGAGACCCAAAAGTATCTGGGTACTGGAGAAGGACTCCAAAGCAATTACTCAAATCAACACCACTACTTAAATCAAGAACTTCGCAACTAATCTTAAGTGGCTTGGCTCTTGTCATTACTACAGCTTGGGTCTGCGGATGAACTCTTGAATCAATTATAAATCTTGCCTCGTCGCCAAGCTTGGTGCTTCGCCTTGCAAGTGTCATTGCCTCTGCTGCAGCAGTTGGCTCATCAAGCATGGAGGCGTTACAGATTGGCAATCCCGTTAGATCACTAACCATAGTTTGGAAAGTAAAGAGAGCTTCAAGTCTTCCCTGACTTATCTCAGGTTGATAAGGAGTGTATGCGGTATACCAAGCAGGATTTTCCAAAACATTTCGAAGTACTACTGGTGGAGTAACACTTGCGTAATAACCAAGACCAATTAATGATTCCATCTTGCGATTTTCTAAAGCTAACTTTCTTAACTCAGCAATGACCTCTACCTCTGATATTGGTTTTGGAAGTAGCGGACCAAACTTGGCAGTTAATTTAATTGAATCTGGAAGAACAGCTTGGGTAAAAGATTCTAGATCGCTATATCCAAGCTCAAGGAGCATCGTTGAGATCTCATCACCTGATGGACCTATATGCCGATCTGAAAACTCCTGCCGCGCCATGGCGACAAGAATAGAGGCAGTGCTTTATTTACGCCCCTCTAAGTTTCCGTCTTGCCGCAAGTTCATCTGAAGCACTTGGGGTAATCGCTCCATCGCTGACATTCTCTGCTTGAAGGTGAGAGAGCGAGCCTTCAACCTCGTTCCAAACTTTGCCAATGGCGATACCAAATACCCCTTGGCCTCCTTGAAGCAGGTCAAATATCTCCTCTGAGCTGGTGCACTCATAGATTGAAGCCCCATCGCTCATTAGCGTGATTCTGGCAAGATCTTCAACCCCTCGTTCTCGAAGGTGGGTAACAGCGCTTCTAATGTTTTGAAGTGAAACGCCAGTATCAAGAAGGCGCTTAACAATTTTTAGGACCAAAATATCTTTAAAACCGTAGAGCCTTGAACTTCCAGAGCCGCTTGCCCCTCTAACTGTTGGTTCAATCAAACCAGTTCTTGCCCAGTAATCGAGCTGTCTATAGGAGATTCCGGCTGCAGAGCAGGCAGATGCGCCACGATAACCAAGTTCTTGAGAGAGCTCTTGATTCTTCTCCATAAGTCAGCCTCGCAATTCAATCAGGGAAGTTCTGCGGGTAAGGAAGTAACGGTAAGGCCAGCGATGCGTGGAATCAATGACCGACACTCTCCAAACCTGAAGTTGAGGTTAATGGTTTCGCCTTCTTCCTCTCAACCCATAGATATAGGCCAGAGTAAAGAGGGCTCCCACAAGAGCGTAGGCAACCTTGCCCATCCCCCATGGGGCGGGAGTAAGAAAAGTGAGCAGGGTAAGAAGGCTACATATTCCAACCATCAAAACTCCGACCTGACGAAGAGCTCGCTCTGGAGCAAAGGCAGCAACTAGAGGCATCATCACTGAAGCTATGAGAAGACAGACGCCCATCATTCTCATCGCCCAGACTAATTCCTCGCTATAGCCAACTGGGCCTCTCTCTAGTTTAAGAAACTCGAGAAATGATTGCGGAGCGACAACAAGAGCGAGAGCTGAGAGGGCAAAAACTATCGCGCCTACACGAAGCGTTAAAGCCAGGCGCCTTGCCAACATCTCTACTCCTATCCCAGGAAATCCTCTGGATTAATCTGATCAAGAAACTCTTTAAACTTTTCAACTTCATCATCTGATTGATCGGGAATCTCAATACCCGCATCACCAAGAAGAGCCTCGCTTGCAAGAATTGGAGCGCCAGTTCTTAGCGCAATTGCTATCGCATCGCTAGGACGAGAAGAGACAATCACGCCCCCTTGAAGATTGATAAGTGAGTAGAAGATTCCATCTTTCAACTCTGTCAAATGTATTGAATCAATTGATACTTGTAGCGAGGCTAAGAGATCTTTCATAAGATCATGGGTGAGCGGCCTTGGCGGTGTTACTCCCTGCTGCGCAAAAGCTATAGCAGTTGCCTCTACAGCCCCAATCCAAATTGGCAGATATCTAACTCCCCCAATTTCTTTAAGAAGAACTATTGGTTGATTCGAGGGCATCTCAACTCTCACCCCAATTACATCAAGGGCGTGGAAATTCATCTTGCGCGATTCAAACCAGAGCGAACTAGAGCGGCGTGAAGTCTTACAGAAAGAGATGCAATCTCGCGAGATACTTCTTGAGCTCTTGCTTTTGAATCAGGATTTTTCTGACGAAGAAGTGGGGTAATAACCTGTTCAACAAGTCCAACCTCACGATCAGCAGCGGTTTTAAAGGCTCTTAGGTGCCTGCCTTCAATACCAAAGCCAGAGATTTCAGCAACTACTTTTGCAACAGTTAGCGCATCGCCATCATAATGACGACCTTTCAACTCAATCAGACCATATCCTTCAAGCTCTGCCAATTGCTCTTCGCTAATTCCAGAATTTGAAATGAGTTCATCTCTTGAAAGTCGCATCTCACTCTGCTCAATAAAGGCAGAGGCAGAAAGGGCGCTATCTACACTTGATAGACGAGCTATTGGAGCGCCATTAACGCTAGATGATGGTTCAAGGCCTCTATCAAGAGCATCGAGGTTATCCTTAATAACTTTTAGCGGCAGATATTGATCGCGCTGGGCAAGGAGAACATAGCGGAGGCGCTCTAAATCAACTGATGTGAACTTGCGATACCCCGAGGGAGTTCTCTGCGGCTCAATGAGCCCCTCTGATTCTAGAAAGCGAATCTTTGAGATAGTTACATCTGGAAAATCTGAACGCAACTTTCCTAAAACCTCGCCAATACTTAAATATGCTCTGGCTGGAACGCTCATCCTCTAACCCTTCCCCCGATAAAGAAATGCAAACGATATTTTCCAATGTGTAACTCAGAACCATCTTGTAGCTCTGCCTGCTCACTTATCTTTCCATCCAGATAGGTTCCATTTAAACTTCCGCTATCTTTAAAGCTATAACTCTTTCCACTTCTAATAACTTCAGCATGTTTCCTAGATACCGTTACATCATCTAAGAAAATATCGCTTTCAACCGCTCTGCCAATCACAGTTCTATCCGAGTTGATTAAAAAGCGCGCACCTCGGCCGGGACCGCTTAGAGAAATTAACATTGCAGAGCCTTCGCCAAGTGCGTTGATTACATCCCGCTCCTCTTGGCTAGTTTTATCAAGCAATAGCGAGAGCTGATCTGAGACTGGTCTTAGCGAGCCCATATTGATAGTTCGAGTTAGGTCGCGCTGGCTATCTTCTTGCTCCACAGCGCCTCCTTACTCTCTACCAAAGGCTAAAGCTCTAAAGAGCCTCACCGTTATCTTGAGGCTGACACTAGGCGTGCGGTTAGGGGTGAGTCAAGCGGTGAGTGAGGCGTAATCCCCCGCTGAGAGCAAGCGTTCTAGCTCGCTAGCAGTTGAAATCTCAACTTCAAAGATCCAGCCTTGGCCATAAGGCTCTTTATTCAAAGTCTCTGGAGCGCTATCTAAAGCGTCATTAACTAAGACAACTCTGCCACTTAATGGGGCATAAATTTCAGAGACGCTCTTAGTTGATTCCACCTCGCCGCAGACTTTGCCAGCGCCTATCTCATCGCCAACCTTTGGCAATTGAATATAGACAATGTCGCCGAGTGCTACTTGAGCATAATCAGTAATTCCTACCCGGTAGCGATTAGTTGAAACTTCGCTAACCCACTCATGCTCTTTCGTGTATTTCAACTGATCTGGAACGTTTGCCACAACTATCCCCTCTTTAAGCTCTTAATACCTGAGCGAGCGTAACTTAAACCAGTTAATAGGTATAACCCAATACCCCAGCCAGCAAAGCCCCATCCAAAGATGTAGGCGGCATCAGAGATAGGCCCTGAAGTGGAATCTGTAAGAAGCAGTAAGGGAAGGGCATAGAGCAGGTTAAAGGTTGCTGCCTTTCCTAAATAGGTAACCTTAAAAGGCGGAATGGCCTTTGATTTCATCACTACTAGAAGAAGACCCAGCAGAATATCTCTACCGGCAATCAAAGCTAATACCCAAAGGGGAACCACTTGGGTTGCAAACATCGCTATAAGAACGGAGATTATGTAGAGGCGATCAACAGCTGGATCCATTAGCTCGCCTAGTCGAGATTCTTGATTCCAAGCCCTTGCTAGTTTTCCATCAAAGTAATCAGTGGCTCCAGCAATAACTAGGGTGAGAATCGCAAGGCCCATCTCTTCTCGCACTAGAACCAGATAGAGAAAAACCGGAATGCCCAAGGCGCGGGCCATGGTTAATAGATTTGGAATGGTAAACACGTCGGGACGAGAGGATTTGAACCTCCGACCACATGACCCCCAGCCATGTGCGCTACCAAGCTGCGCTACGTCCCGCAAAAACTTAGACAGATACTACTTAATCCCCTTCTTAACGCTCTCTTATGCGAACAGAGACTCTAATTGGTGAGCCTGAAAACCCAAATTCTTCACGTAGGCGTCTTTCAATGAATCGACGATAGGAGGCTTCAAGAAATTCTGTCGCAAAGATAATGAAGGTAGGCGGAGCGATACCAGCTTGAGTAGCAAAGAGAATTTTAGGTTGCTTTCCGCCTCTAATAGGAGGTGGATTACTCCCGATTAGCTGACCAAGAAAAGAGTTAAGCCTGCCGGTTGGAACCCTTGACTCCCAACTCTCCAGAGATCTTTGAATAGCTGGCAGTAATTTATCTTTATGCCAACCTGTTTTGGCTGAAATATTGACGCGCTCGGCCCACTCCACCTGGTCGAAGTTTCGCTCAGTTTCTTTATCTAGAACTACTCGCCGATCTTCATCAACTAGATCCCACTTATTTAATCCAATGACTAAAGCTTTTCCAGAATCTTCAACCATAGTAATGATTCTTAAATCCTGCTCAGTAATAGGGGTTGAGGCATCGATTATCATGATGACTACCTCAGCATTTTCTATGGCCCGTTCAGTTCGAAGGGCGGCGTAGTACTCAGAGCCTGAGGCTTGGTGAGCCCTTCTTCTAATTCCTGCGGTATCGATAAAGCGCCAGGTCTTATCGCCAAGATCAATTAACTCATCTACTGGATCCCTTGTTGTTCCCGCAGCATCATCAACTAGCGAGCGAGTAGAGCCAGCAAAAGAATTGAGAAGGCTGCTCTTACCAACATTAGGCCTTCCAACAATTGCAATTCTTCGATATCCATCATCGATTCGACTCGCTCCCACTTCTGGAAGCTGTGAAACTATTAAATCAAGTAGATCTCCGCTTCCTCTGCCATGTGCTGCAGAGATGAAGTGAGGCTCACCTAAGCCAAGATTCCATAGCGAATGCGCATCAAGTTCATCTTTTTCGGAATCAACTTTATTGGCAATTAACATCACAGGCTTTTTAGATTTGCGCAGCACGGAGATTAGAGCGTCATCATCTGATTGCTGGCCAACCTGAGCATCAACTACAAAGAGAACTAGATCAGCATCTGAGATGGCAGACTCTGCAGCATCTGATATTTTAAGAGCAATACCTTCAGAGGTTGGCTCCCATCCTCCGGTATCGATAACCATAAAGGTTTTGCCATTCCACTCTGCCTCATAGCTAACTCGATCTCTTGTTACACCCGGGGTATCTTCAATTATCGCCTCACGAGAACCAATGATTCGATTAACTAGAGTGGATTTTCCAACATTTGGCCTACCAACTATCACAGCTCTTGGAAGGCCGATAAGACTTCTGCTCTTAAGAATATTCCAGATATAGGCAACAGTTTCATCAAGAGTTAAATTCGTTGAATCAACGATGATCGCATCCTCTGCTTTTCTAAGCGGAGATACTGCGCGGGTGCTATCAACCTGATCCCTATTTGATAAAGATGCAGCAACGCTATCTGGTGAGCTCGTCTCTAAACCCCTTGATTTATCCTCTAAATCTCGCCTTATTGCTCTAGCGTTAATATCTGCTTGGAGCCATATCTTTAGATTTGCGCCAGGGGCGACGACAGTTCCAATATCTCTGCCTTCAACAACAATTCCATTCTTAGCGCTCTCAATAATAACTCTCTGCAGCGCCACCAATTCTTTTCTTAGCTCTGGCCAACTACTAACTCTTGAAACAGCCGAGGTAACCTCGGCGCTTCTTATCGCCTCAGATACATCTACTCCCCCACAGAATGTAAGTGGATTACTTGGATCGGTTTTAAAAAGTATCGGAGAGCCTTTAAGCGCAATTAATAATTCATCTGCGTTATCTATAGCTTTCTCAATTGCAAGCCAAGTAGCGGCGCGATAAAGCGCGCCAGTATCTAGATATAACCAACCAGCTCGCTTAGCTATAGCTTTTGCAGTGGATGACTTTCCAGATCCACTGGGACCATCCATCGCAACTACTACTGTCATCGGCGATGAACCTTCCAATCTTGTTTCTTTAGGTGAGCTTCAACGCGCTCACCATCTTCAGGAGAGAAGGCTAGTGTGATTAAACCACTTTCCTGACCTGGTGAATGCTCGATCGAGAGATCTTCAATATTGGCTTTAATTTGAGCGCATTCGGTAAATAATCGACTAAGAGCTCCAGGTTCATCTTTGATAACTACCAAAAGATGGAGATAGTTTCTTGGCTTGGCGCCATGTTTGCCAGAAACTTTTGCGCGCCCAGAATTTCCCTTTTTAAAAATCGCTCTTATCTCATCTTGCTTCGAATCAGAGATAGCGCCTTTAAGTGCGAAGGCTCTTGAAATAAATTGATCGAGAGTATTAATCACCTCATTTCTATTTTCCAAAAGTATCTCGCTCCAAAGCAGAGGATCACTTCCAGCGATTCTTGTCATATCTCTAAGACCTTGACCTGAGAGCTCAAGGCCTGCGCCTAACTCTTGAATTTCACTGGCTATTAGCGTCGATGCGATCTGAGGAAGGTGTGAGATTCTGGCCATTAAATGATCATGATCTTTGGCGGTCATCTCATAACTACTTGCCCCGAGGGCCACAATTAGTTGCTTGGTCATGGCAATGGCGCGCTCTGAACTTTTAGAAGTTGGAGTTAGTATCCATGCTCTTCCGTTAAAGAGATCTGCTTGGGCAGAGGATGCTCCTGAGATTTCGCGTCCTGCCATTGGGTGGGTTCCAACAAAACTCTGCGAAAGAACCGGTAATGTTTCTATCTCTTGCATAAGGTTAGTTTTTACGCCACTAACATCTATAAATACAGATTTAGGGTTGATAACAAATTCAGATTTTAGCGCGCCAATAACAGATGCTGGTGGGGTTGCGATAATAACTAAGTCATATTCCTTCCTCCCTTCTCCACTCACCTTTAAGTACGGCGCAAGAAGATCCTTGGCGAGAGCTAAAGCCTTCTCATCAGCGTCATCGATTGTTATAGAAACCCCTTGTTGCGCCAGAGCAAGCCCAATCGAGGTTCCAATCAAGCCTGTTCCCACGATTTTTACCGCATTGATTTGCAGAGAAGCTTGCGCGTTCATTACTGGGCTATATCTTTGCGAAGAATCACAGCGCCGCGAAGGTAGATATGCGAGATTTGATCCTGATCTAACTCAGTATGGCAATGAAGCATCAAGCGAATAGTCCTTGGAAGACTTGCAGGCACAGCCATCTCAACTGCGCAGATTAGGGGAACTTTCTCAAGGCCCATTGCCCTAGCCGATGCAGCAGGAAAGTCGCTAACAAGATCCGGCGTGCAGGTGAAAAGCAGAGATATCAAATCGGTATTGGTAAGTTGATTGGCTTCAAGAACTTTCGAAACCAGCTCGATAACAGCCTCTTGCATCAAGACCGGGTCATCACGGTCTATCTGAATAGCCCCTCGGATTGCGCGAACAGTCACTATCGGATTTTACCCGTCTAACCCTCTTCCCCGTGGGAAGGCGTTATAGTGTTTTATCGATTTATAGGCATCTCGCTTTGAGATGGACCTCCAGCTTTTATCGACAATTCTCCCCTTGCTATCAGTTCTGCCTAAAAAGCTATTTATCGATATTGGGAATGTTTTTTGTGCTGATAAATATCGATATATTAACTTTAAACACCAAGACAAAAACCTATTTATAGACAAATTGCTTTTCTTAATTACCGATATCTACACAAATTGCTTTATTAATATAACGTTTTATAGATTTGTAATTTCAACTTCATTGAGCGCTCGCCATTTGCCACTTGGCAGCTCCCCTAGTTTTATTGAACCAAAAGCTGTCCTAATCAAGCGAGTGACCGGAAAGCCGATCTCATCAAAGATCCTTCTAACAACATGGTTTCTTCCCTCATGGATCACAATTTCAATAAAGCCTCCAAAGCGATTAACTGCCAAGGGGCGGGCAAGTCCATCATCTAATTCAACCCCTCTAGAAAGTTGATCGAAAGCTGCCCTGGGCAGAGTTTCCTCAGTTGCTACGAGGTATGTTTTCTTAACCTCAAACGATGGATGGGTAGCTTCATGCGCCCATTGGCCATCATTTGTAACGATGATCAAGCCTTCACTTTCTTTATCTAAGCGGCCAACGTGAAAGAGACGTTCTTTCCAATCAATAAAGTAGTCACTTAGACAGGGGCGTCCCTCAGGGTCTGACATGGTGGACAAAACCCCTAATGGTTTATGAAATGCAAGGTAAGTTTTGGTCTTTACTGCAGTGATTGTTTCATTATCAACTTCAACTTTAGTCTTTATCGGGTCTATTTTAAGACCCTGAGTTCGAATTACCTTGCCATCAACCTTAACCCGACCCTGCTCAATGAGTTCCTCGCAGGCTCTGCGGCTAGCAACGCCACAATCGGCCATAAATTTTTGGAGTCTTACTAGTTCGGCCATAGCGGCCCAGTCTACTCACTCAGTAAGAGAAGCAATTACCTCATCTAGACCATCAATATTTGGCAAGAATGGCGCTAGCGCTGGAAGATCTTCAACGCGGTTAAGTCCAATTTTCTCCAGGAAGTAATGCGTTGTCCGATAAAGGATTGCCCCAGTTTCATGCTCGATTCCGCACTCCTCCACTAGTCCTCTGGTTACTAGCGTCTTCATAACAGCCTCAACATTAACCCCGCGGATAGCAGAGACTCGAGCCCTTGAAATCGGTTGGCGGTATGCAATGACAGCTAGCGTTTCTAGAGCTGCTGGAGTGAGTTTTGCTTGTTGACCATCTAAAACAAATTTCTCGACCAGTGGGGATAGATCAGGATGGCTATAGAAGCGCCATCCACCAGAGATCTGCTTTAGTGTAAAACCTTTTCCCTGCTCTTCGTATGAGGCTGCTAAGGCATTCAACGCTTCGAGTATCTGCTCGGTTGGAGTTTCAATTATCTGGGCGAGAACTACCTCAGAGACCGGCTCCTCAACAACCATCAAAATAGCCTCAATTGAACGTTCAAGTTCGCGATTAGACATTAACTCCCCCTCCTTCTACCCCGTCTTCTCCTGTTTCACTCAGAGCTGGGCGATCAAACTCATCGCTAACTCTAATTTCTCCCTCAACGCTTCCAACCCAGGTTATCTGCAGCTCGCCTAGAGCAATGACCTGTTCAAATCTAACCGAGCCTTCTTTGAAGAGCTCAAGTAGGGCGAGAAATCTAGCAACCACAACTAAGGTATTTGCTGCATCGCTTACCAGGGCTCTAAAACTCATTGTTTTATGCCTTCTTAAGGCCGAAACCACGGCGAGGGCTTCGGAGGCCACACTAACTAGCGGCAGATGTAGATGCTCAACAGAGAGGGTTGGGGCGCTTTTGGGGGTAAGAACCCGGTTTGCGATAGCGGCAAATCTCTCAGGGGTTACTCCAATTAATACCTCAGGCAACAGAGCAGCAAAGACAGGCTCAAGTGAGACTGAACGGGCGAAGGTCTTTTCCTGCTCAAGGATTCGCTCTGACAAGATTGAAGCAATCTCCTTAAAGGCGCGATATTGCAATAATCGAGCAAAGAGCAGATCGCGAGCTTCAAGTAGCGCCAGATCTTCTTCGTCATCAATCTGTCCAGATGGCAAGAGGCGAGCAGCTTTTAGATCCAATAAAGTAGCGGCAACAACTACGAATTCACTGGCATGATCGAGTTTCCAGCCTGCTTCAGTTTTCTCCAGTTCACGAATATAGGTAATAAATTCATCTGTAACGGTGGCAATTGCAACATCGGTTATATCCATCCGATGTCTCGAAATAAGTTGCAAGAGCAAATCAAATGGGCCATCGAAGTTTTCTAAATGAACCGAGAAGCCCGCAACTCTTCCTTCGCTAATACTTTGCGCAGGAGAGGCTAAAGTATTACTTGAGGGTTGCGTTGAAACTTCATCCATAGTCTGGCAAGTCTATGCGTGTCGCAGCCAATATCGCGATAAGCGGTGGTTAAAGTCTGGCCATGGCAAAAAGTGCTTCAGAGATATCTCGCTTGAACGCTAAATCGACATTTTCAAAAGCTGATTCTGAAATTGTCACATCATCTTCAGTATTGGGAAAGCCTGCTAAAGAATTTCCTTATCCATCGCCTTTAACAGAGCATGGAAATGCCAAGATAATTTCAGTTGTTAATCAAAAAGGTGGAGTTGGTAAAACCACGACAACAATTAATCTTGGCGCTGCTTTTGCAGAACTTGGGAGAAGAGTTCTACTAATTGATTTTGATCCACAGCATTCACTTTCTATTGGTCTTAATGTTTCAACCAGAGATATCGAAGGATCTGTCTATAACCTGCTTATGGATGAATCAACGCAGGTATCTGATTTCCTTCTAAAAACCAGCGTTCCTGGCATGGATATGATTCCAGCGCACGAGGATCTATCTGGCGCCGAAGGCGGTTTAGTAAATGTTATTGCTCGTGAAAAAATTCTAAAGCGAGTTCTCTCCACTGTTACTGACTTTTATGATGTCATTCTTATTGATTGCCAACCATCTCTTGGCCTTCTAACCGTTAATGCCCTGACTGCATCTCACTGGGTTCTAGTGCCCCTTGAATGTGAGTATTTTGCGCTTAGAGGTGTGGCTCTCCTTGATGACATCATCAAGAAAGTAAAGGCCAATACCAACCCTGATATCGAGCTTCTAGGAATTTTGCCGACTATGTTTGATAGAAAAACTGTCCATAGCCGCGAGGTTTTGGAGAGAATCAGCGAAGCCTTCCCAGCTCACGTTTTCGATACCACAATTGCTAGAACCGTTAGATTTCCAGAGACAACTGTTGCTGGAGAGCCAATCACTTCATATGCCAGCTCCTCAGTTGGAGCAGCTTCTTATCGCAGACTTGCAAGAGAAATAATTGCCAATGGAGGGGTTCGATGACAAGACGTATTAGTTTGCCTGGAGCAGATGAGTTATTTAGAAAGACAACTCTTAGCGCAGTTCCAGATCAAGGTGTAGAAGAAGTTGAGGTCTCTCATACCAACCGGCCAACAACTACCACTGTTGCTAAAAGCGCTCCTAAGTCAACTGGTGTTAGGCAGACCCCGAGACGTCGCGCAACTGGTTTAGATAAAGGACCATCAGGGCGGGAAAAACATGATGAGAAAATTACCGTTTATCTTTCACCTGAAGAGCTATTTGATTTAGAACAAGCAAGACTCCACTTAAGAGGAGATCTTGGTCTTGCAGTTGATAGAGGTCGAATCGTTCGTGAATCTCTTGCAATTGTCATTGCAGATTTAGAGGCAAAGGGCGATCAATCAATTATTGCCAGAAGACTTAGAGGTAGATAGCTCTACTTTGATCTTGGGTGAGCGCTTGCATAGCTCTCACGTAATTTATCGATTGTTACCAAGGTATAAATCTGCGTAGTTGTTACCGAGGCATGTCCCAATAATTCTTGCACCACCCTAATGTCGGCTCCCCCATCAAGAAGATGGGTTGCAAAAGAATGCCTAAATCCATGAGGAGAAATCGCCTCATCAAGGCCCGATCTCTTTGCTGCATCAGTAACGATCTGCCAGGCGCTCTGGCGCGAGAGACGAGTTCCTCTCTTTTCGTTTAAAAAGAGAGCCTCCTCTTTTAAATTCTTAGCAAAGATAGGGCGAGATCTCGTTAGATATTGATCAAGTGCCAATCTGGCATAACTCCCCACAGGAACTAAACGCTCCTTACCCCCTTTGCCACGAACCTTAATTGTTATCGCCTCAACGCCCTCTTGGCTATTTTGCGAAATATCTGAACGATTAAGAGCAATAATCTCACTCACTCTTGCCCCAGTTGCATAGAGCAGCTCCAGTATCGCCCTATCTCTAATACCCGATAGGTCATCTGCGCAGCTATTAATAAGTGTTGCAATCTGATCGATACTTAAAGCTTTTGGCAATCTCTTAGCGCTTCGTGGCACAAGAATCTCTTTAGCAATACTTTCATCGCCGCTTTCTTTAGCTAGAAAAGCAAAAAGGCTCCTTAAGGCAACAGCGTTTCTAGCGATACTTGATTCATTTAATTTAGCCTCTCTAAGAGTGTGAAGAAAGGCGGCCACATCACTTGGCGTAATACTGGAAATCTTCTTCTGATTCTGATTTAGATAGTTGAGAAATTTCTCTAGATCTCTTCTATAGGATGAAAGAGTGTTCTTAGCTAGCCCTCGCTCTATTGCGCAGTGATTGAGGAATATTTCAATCGAGGATCTATCATCCACGTTCTAGTGCGGCCTTAATTAGGCCAGTAAAGAGAGGATGGGCCCTAGTCGGCCTTGATCTAAATTCTGGATGAGCTTGAGTTCCCACATAGAATGGATGAACCTCTTTTGGCAATTCAACAAATTCAACTAAATTCTCATCTGGCGATGTACCGCTAAAGACCAAGCCAGCTCCACTTAGCTCTTTGCGATAGGAGTTATTGACTTCATAGCGATGCCTATGGCGCTCTGAAATTTCAGAGGCTTGATAACAGCTCTCAACTATTGAGCCTTTTGTAAGAATTGCTTTATAAAGTCCAAGGCGCATCGTTCCGCCCATATCAGCCTCGCCATTAACGATTTTTACCTGACTTGCCATAGTTGCAATAACTGGGGCATCAGTATCTGGATCAAATTCAGCAGAGTTAGCTCGCTTTAATCCAAGGACATTTCTAGCTATCTCAATGACCATACATTGCAAACCTAAACAGAGGCCAAGGGCTGGAATCTTATTTTCTCTTGCATACTTTAGAGCCCCGAGTTTTCCTTCAATGCCTCTAACTCCAAATCCGCCAGGAACGCATATTGCATCTACCTCACTTAAGTTTGCTTTAGCTCCAGCTTCGGTTGCGCATTCATCACTTGCAACCCACTTAATTTCAACCCTAGCGTTATTAGCAAAGCCGCCAGCTCTTAGAGCCTCTGTGACTGAAAGATAAGCATCTGGAAGATCTACATATTTACCGACTAAGGCAACCTTTACGCTATGGGCGGGGTTATGAACTCGCTCAAGTAATGAATCCCACTGCGCCCACTTAACTTCATGGGCCTTTAGATCAAGCCTTCTGACAATATAGGAATCTAGCCCCTCGCTATGGAGCACTTTTGGAATGTCATAAATTGATGGAGCATCAACTGCTGCAACAACTGCCTCTAAGTCAACATCGCACATAAGTGAAATTTTCTTCTTAACGGCTTGCGGAATTGGTCGATCTGAACGAAGAACAATGCCATCTGGTGATATTCCAATAGAGCGGAGAGCTTGTACTGAGTGCTGCGTTGGTTTTGTCTTTAGCTCACCCGATGGGCCGATATATGGAACGAGTGAGACATGAAGATAAAAGACGTTATCTCTGCCAACTTCTTGTCTGATCTGTCTTGCTGCTTCTAAAAATGGTAGGGATTCGATATCGCCAACAGTTCCACCAACTTCAGTAATGACTAGATCGATATCAGGAGCTGCCATCGCGCGAATGCGCTCTTTAATCTCATTGGTGATATGAGGAATTACTTGAACTGTTTCGCCTAGATATTCGCCATGGCGCTCTCTTGCAATAACTCTCTGATAGATCTGACCAGTTGTGACATTGGCTGAGCCATGAAGATTGGTATCTAGGAACCTTTCATAATGGCCGATATCTAAATCTGTCTCTGCTCCATCATCGGTGACAAATACTTCCCCATGTTGGAAAGGATTCATTGTTCCTGGATCAACATTGATGTAAGGATCAAGCTTTTGCATTGTGACTCTAAGGCCGCGGGCTACAAGGAGGCGACCTAAACTAGATGCGGTAAGACCTTTTCCAAGACTTGAGGCAACTCCGCCTGTAACAAAGAGATGTTTGGTCACATGAGGGGCGGTCATGGAAGGCAAACTTATCAGCCAACATCGCTGAAGCGTAAATTGAGCAGCTCCCGAGCGTGATCTTGGGCGTGTTCTGATTCTTCAATGCCTGAGAGCATTCGAGCAATCTCGATTTCACGCTCTTGATCACTTAAGGATTTGATTGATGTCGATGATAAAAGACCATGGCTATCTTTCTCAACCAAGATGTGATTATCGGCCCAGAGCGCAACCTGAGGCAGGTGGGTTACGACAATTACCTGTGAATTCATAGCAAGTTTTCTTAGCCTTCTTCCAACTTCAAGAGCAGCTTTGCCGCCAACTCCAGCATCAACCTCATCAAAAACATAAGTGCCAAGTGGATATGAACCAGCTAGAACAACTTCAAGTGCCAACATCAAACGCGAGAGCTCTCCTCCACTTGCAGCCTTTGATACTGGAAGTAGCTCCCCGCCGCTATGTGCAGTAAAGAGCATGAAAACTTCATCTAGCCCAAAAGGTGAGAAATGATCATCGCTACCTCCATCTCTGCTCTCAATCCTCACTTCAAACACTGCCTTAGCCATAGCAAGTTCAACTAACTCTTTAGTAACAGATGAAGAGATCTTCTTTGCTGAATCTGCTCTAAGAACGCTCAAAGTCTCTGCGGCATCAAGAAGCTTTGCCCGCAGCTCCTCTAGCTCTCTGCCCATTTCAGCTAAGCGATTATCTCCCCCACTTAAATCCTTAATTCGATTTCTTGCTCCCTCTGCTTTAACAATTGCTTCAGATAAAGCCTCGCTCTTGTCACTCGCGCTGCCATATTTTTTAGCAAAAGAACCCAAGGCAGCTCTACGCGATTGAGCCAACTCCAGTGCTTGGGGATCTGCAGAGAGTGAATCTAAATACCTATCAAGATCTGATGCTGCATCGATTAAATCAAAGAGTTTCTCTGAAATGGCATCTGCGATTTGGTCTAATTGAGCATCTCGCCCTTTGGCGCCAGTAAGAGATTTCTTTGCGCTATGTAGTGAATTTAGGGCTCCTGCTTCCTCATCTGAGAGCGCTTGCTGGGCTCCAAGTGAGGCGATCCTTAAATCCTCCACGCTTTCAAGCTTTGAAATCAGAGCCTCCAGCTGGGAAAGCTCAGAGCCTTGTGGTTTTAATTTTGCAAAGTCATTTACTAACTCTTCAAGTGATTTGATCTCGCTATCTCTATCGCCAAGAGCCTTTTTTAGCTCTGCAATCTCCTTGCGCAGCACCTGGTAGCTCTTTAGCGCATCTTGATAAGCAAGGAGAGCTATCGAGAATCTTTGACCTGCAAAGATATCTAGAATCTCTCGCTGCTTATTTGCCTTAGTTAAAACTAAATTTGCATGTTGTCCATGAATTTCAATTAGTTGGTCTGCAAATGATATTAAAGTGCTAGCAGTTGTAGAAGAACCTGATAGTTGAGCTTTAGATTTGCCATCTCGACCCAGCTGTCTTGAAAGAAGAATTGATGACTCTTCAATCTCAGGCTCATGCTCATTAATTAGCGCGCTTAAGTCTTCACTAATTTTCTCTGGCAATCTAAAACGACCGCTTACAACCGCTCTATCTTGACCCTGCCTAATGTAATCAGCATCGGCCTTCTGTCCCAGGATCAGTGCCAGGGCATTTAGGAGCATAGTTTTACCGGCTCCTGTTTCGCCAGTAATTACATTAAAGCCCTCTCTAAACTCAATCGTCGCGCTATCAATTAACCCAAGTGAGCGAATATTGATTTCTTCTAAGAATGAGCCTTTACGCTCGCCCTTTTTACTCACCGCGCCAGCCATCAACCGGTAATTTAAATTTGGCAACAAGGCGATCAGTAAATGGCGCAGCATCAATATGGGCCAGGTGTATATAACTTTTATCAGAGGTTAGTATGACGCGATCCTTTTCTTTCAAAGCAAATTTACGGAGGCCATCTGCTGATAGAACGCCTTCATCGCTTTCAACATCGATGGCAATCTCTGAATCTGCGCTGATAACCATCGGATCTGAGAAGAGCGCATGGGCGGCAAGTGGGACAAGAACAAGTGCTTCAACCTCTGGCCAAACTACTGGACCACCTGCGCTAAAGGCATAAGCAGTTGATCCTGTTGGCGTTGCGCAGATAACTGCGTCGCAGCCCCACCTTGAGAGTGGACGGTGATCAACTTGAACAAATAGTTCAATCATCGCTTCAGTGCTTCGCTCAACTGTTACTTCATTAAGGGCCCAACCTTTAGTTACTAACTCATCGCCTCGGAATACTTGATAAGCAAGAGTCATTCTCTTCTCAGTCTTATATTTCTTCTCTCTAATGGCCGAGATAATCTCTTCTTGACTTGGTTTTCCAATCTCTGCAAGAAAGCCAACATGTCCTAGATTGATTCCTAGCACTGGAATATTTAATCCATGGATCTCTTCTGCCCCGCGCAGAATAGTTCCATCTCCGCCGAGAACTAATACCAATTCAATCTGGCTATAACTCTGCTTTACTTGATCGCTTCCAACCTGAGTGACACCAGAAATTCCAGTATCTAGACTTGAGATAAAGGTAAAACCTTCAGAGCTAAGAGTTTTAACAATAGATGCAGCAAGCTCTTTTGCCGCAGGGCGAGTTGGATGAAGGACAAGTAGAACTTCGCGCTTTGCCATCTACTGCGGTCCTTTCGCTATCGCCTGATCTAACTCTTTATCTGAAATCATCTCTGCTCCAGCTTTAAGCCAGAGAAAATATTCAACATTTCCAGAAGGCCCTGGAAGGCAGCTGGCCACTACGCCAACGGTACCCAAACCTGCATCAAAGGCGCTCCTTGCAATATCGCTAACGGCCGCTTTTCTAAGCTCAGGATCTCGCACAACTCCCCCTGCTCCCAATCGCTCTCTGCCTACTTCAAATTGAGGCTTAACCATAAGGAGAAAGTCTGCTTCGCTCTTGCTCACCGAGAGCAGAGCGGGGATAACTAGGGCTAGTGAAATAAAGGAGAGATCAGCGACCACTAAATCGACGCCCTCTTTGATGATCTCGCTACTGAGAGTGCGCACATTGGTGCGATCATGTATCTCAACTCTTGGATCCTTTCGAAGTTCCCAAGCAAGCTGTCCATATCCAACATCAACAGCTATGACCTTTGCTGCCCCCTTCTTAAGTAAGACATCGGTAAACCCACCAGTTGATGCTCCGGCATCAAGAGCGGTCACTCCGCTAACTCTTATCTCCTTGAAGGCCTCAAGTGCTCCAGCTAATTTATAGCCACCTCTTGAAACATAATCATCTCTCTTGCCTGCAAGTGTTATCGAGGTCTCTGGATCAACCTGCGTAGCTGGCTTTGATGCCGGGATTCCTCGCACTAGAACTGATCTTGCCTCAATTAAATCAACCGCATCTTCTCTAGATCTAGCAAGGCCTCTTCTAACTAACTCAGCATCTAGGCGGGTTCTCATTTTTCTAACTGATCTAAATAGATAAGGTAGCTAAACTTCTTAAGCTTGACTCTGGCTAGAAATACCTTCAACATGAGTTAGCGCTGCTGATAGATCCTGATTAACTTGATCAAATAGCTCGCCATGTTCGGCCAAAGGAGCAAAGGCAATCTCATTTATTCTCTTCTTGATAGCTGAGATCTGCTCTAGATTCTCTACATTCTCACTCATTTTTTCTTACTCACACTCTTCTTAGTAGCGCTCTTCTTAACTGGAGCTTTCTTCTTTACGGGCTTTGTCGCCCTAGGGCTTGTTACAAGTCTTGTCTTTAATAGCTCAACATCTCTTGCTAGTCGATCTAAATCTTCTTGTTTCGCAAAACCCATCTTCTTAACACTTGTCTTTACCTCTTCTTCAACGCGAGCTTTTATCGCCTCGCCGCTCTCCTTTGCCCAGTGGTTAAGTGCGGCCGCAACTTCCTGTGGACTCTTCTCACCTGATGAGAGTTTGGTTAAGTAGGTGCGCAGCGCTGATAAAAGATCATTTGCCATAGGTCAACGATAGCCAATGCTTGGCCTCTTAGCCTTCTATCTGAAGATTTGGCTCACTCTTTAGATACTTTGCTCTAAATTCCTCCGCCTCACCTGCGCGTCCAGCTGCAATTAAAGCCTGGATATATGCGCCTTGAAGTTTAGGAGCAAAACTGGCATCGCTAAGTGTTAGCTCAGGGCAGGTTAGCGTCACGACGGCTGCATCACTTTGACCTAGCGCGTTTCTTGCCCCGGCAGCAGCGAGGCGTAGCTCTACTCGCTCGCCCTGGGTTAGCAGCTTGGGATCGATGGAGCCTGCAATTTCAAGGGTTTTACGGGGGTTTCCAAGGGCAAGTTCTGCATGGGCTAGATATGGGAGGGCAGATTGAGAGCCTGAAATTCTTATCGCCGCTCTTAACTCTTTTTGAGCAATTTCATACTTTTGGAAATTAAGCGCTGCAATTCCTGCCCGCTCTCTAACAATTGCAACTCGCCCTGCTCTAAATACTGCTGCCTGGCCATGCCAAAATGCTCGCTCTGGATCACTTTCAAGAAATAGATTTACACAGACTAAATGCTTTGCAACAACCTCACCGTTTTCAGCAGCTAGTGTGCCTAGTGCAAATGCATCTCTCTTCTCTAGCTCTTTTCCAGTTACTTCGAGAGGAATATCAGGTTCTGCAAATTTTCTTACTCTTCTATTTTCTTCGCGCAAATCATTTCTCTCGCGACCAACTCCACCTCTTGCAGGTCTTAGACCACTTCTATCTGAACCTCTGCGATCACTAGGTTTTCTATCACTAAGTTTTCTATCACTAGGTTTTCTTGATGAAGGCCTGCGATCAGAGCTCTTGCTATGGGAAGGTCTTGCAGGTCTTTCAACCATTAGCTCCTCCTTACTTTTTTTTCTTACTACTTGAAATTCTATGGCGGGGATGAAAAGAAAAAAGGGGCCGCAGTAAACTGCAACCCCTCGTTTCTAATTTAAGTCCGGCGACGTTCTACTCTCCCACAAGGTGACCCGTGCAGTACCATCGACGCTGAGAGGCTTAACTTCCGGGTTCGGAATGGGACCGGGTGTTTCCCTCTCGCTATGACCGCCGAAACGCTATTGAGATGTCAATCAAAACCATTAATCAAATATCTTTCGATCTTTGATCTGGTTCCCGACCGTATCTCGGGAACCACACAGTGGACGCGTAGCAACTTTGTAGTTAAATCCTCGGCCTATTAGTACCGGTCAGCTCCAAGGCTTGCGCCTCTTCCACTTCCGGCCTATCAACCCAATAGTCTCTTGGGGGCCTTACTTGGTAAACCAATGGGAAACCTAATCTTGAAGCGAGCTTCCCGCTTAGATGCTTTCAGCGGTTATCTCTTCCGAATGTAGCTAATGGGCCGTGCTCCTGGCGGAACAACCCACACACTAGAGATTCGTCCGTCTCGGTCCTCTCGTACTAAAGACAGCCCTTCTCAAGTTTCCTACGCACACAGCGGATAGGGACCGAACTGTCTCACGACGTTCTGAACCCAGCTCGCGTGCCTCTTTAATGGGCGAACAGCCCAACCCTTGGGACCTACTCCAGCCCCAGGATGAGACGAGCCGACATCGAGGTGCC
>Ga0164292_10000215_pt1 | contig 41376 bp, 39 predicted proteins | sample GEODES117metaG_FD_111486 | JGI IMG/M metagenome (GOLD analysis project Ga0164292, IMG submission 111486) | Eutrophic lake water microbial communities from Lake Mendota, Wisconsin, USA - GEODES117 metaG | ecosystem: Environmental > Aquatic > Freshwater > Lake | place: USA: Lake Mendota...
GCGACGGCCGGCCTTCACGGCGTCGTGCAGGCCGTAGACGGTGTCGGTCACGTGCGGTCGCAGCCGCTCGCCAGCCTCGGCGAAGCGCGCGGCCAGCGCGTCGGGGTCGAGCGGCGGGGCTTGCACGCCGAGAGCCTTGAGTTCGCGCGAGCGCAGCCCACAGATCACGCGCAGGCGCTCGCGCAGGTACGCGGCGTCGAGCAGGTCGCCCATTCGGATCGCGGTCGAGCGGTCGACCTTGTCGCCATAGGCCGGGCCGATGCCGCGACGCGTGGTGCCGATGGCCAGACTGCCCGCATCGCCGCTGGTCACGCCCGCCATGAAGTCTTCCAGTGCCGCGTCCTGTTCCTTGTGATAGGGCATCACCACGTGGGCGCGGTCGCTCACGAGCAGGTTGTCTGCCACGCGAACCCCGCGTGCGCGCAGGCCCTCGATCTCCTGCAGCAGCTTTTCGGGGTCGACCACCACGCCGTTGCCGATCACGCAGCTCTTGTCGGGGTGCAGGATGCCGCTCGGGACCAGATGCAGCGCGTAGCGCTCGCTGCCCACCTGCACGCTGTGGCCGGCGTTCGCGCCGCCGTTGTAGCGCACGATCACGTCGTGGCGACTGGTGAGCAGATCCACGATCTTGCCCTTGCCTTCGTCGCCCCATTGCAGGCCCACCACCGCTGTTGCGTTTCCGTCGATCACGGGTCAGATGCTAGCCAACCCGTGTTGGCATTCCGCATAGGCTTTCCCCGATGCCGCAGGGTGATGTCACGCTCCCGCAGGCCGGCTCGCCGGCGCCCTCGCTGGCCGAGGCCCTCGATGCGGGCACGGCGGCGTTTCGCGGCGCCTATCTCCACGTGCCGTTCTGTCGGCACAAGTGTCACTACTGTGACTTCTACAGCTTCGTCGATGGCGAGGGTCGGCAGCGCGCGTTCGTCGATCGGGCGAAGCGGGAACTGGAAGCGTGGTCGCCCAGGGTGACTGCGCCGCTCGAGACGCTCTTCATGGGTGGCGGCACGCCGACCATGCTCGCGCCGGAAGAGCTGCGCGAGTTGCTCGGTGCGGTGCGCTCCGCCTTCCCGTGGCAGGCCGATGCGGAATGGACCGTCGAGGCGAACCCCGAAACCGTGACGCCCGAGATCGCCGCGGCGCTCGTGGCATCGGGTGTCTCGCGCGTGTCGATGGGCGCGCAGAGCTTTCAGCCGCGGCTGTTGCAGGCACTCGAGCGCACGCATGACCCGGCGTCGGTGGGGCGGGCGGTTGCGCACTTGCGCGCGGCTGGCATGGGGCAGGTGAACCTGGACCTGATCTACGCCGTGCCGGGCGGAACGCTGGATGAATGGCGCGATGACCTTCGCCGCACGCTCGAACTGACCCCTGACCACGTCAGCTGCTACGGCCTGATGTACGAGTCGAACACGCCGCTCGGCCAGCGCCACGCGAAGGGCCACGTGCAGGCCGCGCCGGAGGAACTCGAGGTCGCCATGCACGAGGCCGCGTGCGAGGCGCTCGGTGCCGACGGCTTCGAGCACTACGAGATCAGCAACTGGTCGAGGCCCGGCAAGCGCTGCCGCCACAACGAGCTTTACTGGCGCAACGACGACTGGCTCGCGGTGGGCCCGAGCGCGAGCGGCCACGCGAGCGGGTTGCGATGGCGCAACGTGCCGCGCCTCGGGGACTGGCTTGCGTCGGGCCCCTGGTCGCCGGTGCAGGACATGGAACGCCTTGACGCCGATGGCCGCGTGGGTGAGGCCTTCATGATGGGGCTGCGCCTGCTTGACGGCATGCCCGAATCGCGCGTCCAGGAACTGCTTGCGTCCGGAACCCGGGCCACCCTGCGGCGCCTGGCGATCGCGCGGCATGTGGAGGCTGGCCTGCTCGAATGGAGCGGAGGCACGCTTCGCCTGAACGCGCGCGGTCGGATGCTGGCCAGCGAGGTGGCGATGGATCTGCTGTAGATCCGCCGCGGGCTGATTCAGCGGTTCGAGAGCAGCGTGGCCAGGGCGGGCTCATCGGCCTCGTCGACCCAGACCATCGCCGAGACGGCTCCATCCAGCACGATCGACTGCATCACCTCGATGTTGATGCCGGCCTGGGCAATCGCGTCCAGCGCGGCAATGAGGCCGCCACCATGCGCCGGTTCGGCCAGCAGGAACGCCGACTGCTCGTACGCATTCATGTCGGAATCCCGGCTGAAGCTCCGGAACTGTTCGGCACTGGCCGGGATGCAGTGGAAGCCGGCGGTGTGACGGCCATGCACCGGTCCCCACATGCCGAGCATCTCGATGTCGGCCTCTCGCAGTCGAGCCGCCAGACTCGCGAGCGCGCCCGGCCTGTCGGGCAACCGGATCACGAAGTCGGACACCTTCTGCCAACGCATGACGGAATGCTACCGCCGCGCGCCGGGTTCGTATGCACTACGCTTGCGGCATGCGTTCACTGCGCCGACTGATGGAGGAATCGATCGACTACGCGGGCCTCTTTCCGCCCGCGGAACTTTCCATGCGCGCCACGGTGGAGCACTTCGCGCGCCACCGCGCGTCGCCAAGCCGATGGATGCTTGCGCGGCTGGTGGTCCCCGTGAAGCGCCTCGAGGAGTTCGACGGCGCCGCCGTGGACCTCTTCCCGAAGACCGGAAGTGCCGCGCGCGATGACGCGTGGCGGCTCACGGCGCTGGTGAGCGGCCTGCACGAGCCGGCGCTCGATCGCGAGCTCGAGATCATCGATGAATTCAACGCCGCCTACAGCCGCAAGGGGGGCACCGCGGCGGTGATCGACGCGATCGAGACGCGCGCCATCGACGGCGCCACGGTCGCGGCGGGTCTGGAGCGCATTCCCGAGGGATTCGAGGCGTGGGTCGAGATCCCGTGGGACCGTGATCCGCGCGGCGCGATCGCGGCGCTGGGCGGATACGACGCCGGCGCGAAGGTTCGAACGGGAGGCACGGCCGCGGCGGCGCATCCCACGCCCGAGCAGCTCGCGCTGTTCATCGACGCGGCGGCGGCCGCCGACGTTCCGTTGAAGGCGACGGCCGGTCTGCATCACCCCGCGCGCGGCGTGAATGCCGCGGTCGGCTGCGATCAGTTCGGGTTCTTCGGCGTCTACGTGGGCGCCTGCCTGCGATTCCATGGCCGGCTCGATCGAGCGGGGCTGGTGAGGATCCTCGAGGAGCGCGACGTGAAGAGCTTCCGCTTCGATGAGGAGGGACTGGAGTGGCGCGGGCATCGCCTGTCGCTGCGCGAGATCGATGCGGCACGTCACGCCTTCATGAAGACGTTCGGCAGCTGCAGCTTCGACGAGCCGGAGGCCGACCTGCGATCGCTTGGGCTGCTGCCGAAGGAGGCGAAGGTCTGATGGCGCCGCGAAGCTGGGTGGAAAGCGCGAACGTGACGGGATGCGACTTCCCGCTGGAGCACCTGCCGTGGGGACGCTTCGAGAGGTCGAGTCATCCCGGCGAGTGGCACCTGGGCGTGGCGATCGGCACGAAGGCACTCGACCTGACGGCGTTCGCCCGCGCGGGGCACTGCGGCGCCCTGGATCCGATGCTGCGCGAGGCGCTGCGCAAGGGATGCGGGAACGCGTTTCTGGCGCTGGGACGTCCGGCGTGGAGTCAGGCCCGGCGCTGGATCCAGCGGCTGCTCTCGGCCGACGAGCCCGCGCTGCGCGACCGCGGCGATCGTGATCGCTTCATCGCCAGTCAGGACCAGCTGCGCATGGCGATGTTCGCGGAGGTGGGCGACTACACCGACTTCTACGCGAGCATCCACCACGCCACGAACGTGGGGAGCATGTTCCGGCCCGACAATCCGCTGCTGCCGAACTGGCGACATGTGCCGATCGGCTACCACGGCCGCGCCAGCACGCTGGTGCCAAGCGGCACCGCGGTGCGCCGTCCGTGCGGTCAGACCAGTGCGGCCGACGCGGGTCCGCCGAGTTTCGGTCCATGCCGACTGCTGGACTACGAACTGGAAGTGGGCGTGGTGCTGGGACCGGGCAACGAGCAGGGCGACCGCATCGACATCGCGTCCGCCCGCGATCGCCTCTTTGGCATCTGCCTGGTCAACGACTGGAGCGCCCGCGACATCCAGAAGTGGGAATACGTTCCGCTGGGACCCTTCACCGCGAAGAACTTCTCCACGAGCGTGGGCGCCTGGGTCACGCCGTTCGAGGCGATCGAGCCATGGATGGAGCCCGGTCCCGTGCGCGACGCGGCCGCGCCGGAGAACCTCGCCTACCTGCGGTGGAAGGACGACTTCACCTTCGATCTGAAGCTGCAGGTGCTGCTGCGGAGCGCCCGCATGCGCGAGCAGGGCATGCCCGCGATGCAGGTCAGCCTTGGCACCTATCGCGACATGTACTGGACCTTCGCGCAGATGCTGGCGCATCACGCGAGCACCGGGTGCGCCATGCGGCCTGGTGACCTGCTTGCGAGCGGAACCGTCAGCGGTCCCACGCCGGACAGTCGCGGCTGTCTGCTGGAGCGCACGTGGCGCGGGACCGAGCCGCTTTCGCTGCCGGATGGCACGCAGCGAAAGTTCCTCGAGGATGGCGACGAGGTGATCCTGCGCGGCTGGTTCGACGGCAAGGGCTCCGTGTCGCGCATCGGACTTGCCGAGTGCCGAGGTGTCGTGCTGCCTGCGCTGGCCTAGTTCGCGCGCAGGTATCGGCGCAGTTTCGCGTAGTCGACCTTCACCGTGCTGCCTGGCCGCACGCCGAGCTTCTCCAGCAGGCCGGCCTTCACCTCGATCGCGAAGATCGCGTCCTCGGCGGAGGGGTATCGCCTCAGCCGCGACGTGTAGGCCTCGCGCGACTCGCCCGGCTTCTGCGGCGCCTCGGTCTTCATGGTGTAGGTGCTGACCACCTTGCCCGAGCGATCGAGGTAGGCCACGTCGATGTCGATCAGGCAGTCGATCATCCAGAAGCTGAGGATGCGCGACTCGGGGAACACGAAGATCATGCCGGTGCCATCGGCGATCTCGGTGCGTCCGGACATGCCGCGCTCGACGGCCTTCGGCGTGGCGGCAACCTCCAGCTCGAAGGGTCTGCCTCCCAGCGTGATCGTCTCGATGGGCAGGCCCGACTTGGCCGTCTTCGGCGCAACGGGCGCGGCAGGTGTCCCTTGCATGACCACGAAGCCCGCGGCGCCCGCACCCAGCACGCCAACCAGCAGCCACTTGATGCCCGCGCCCATGAGCATGCTCACCAGGTGTCCGCGCTGCCGCCCTTGTCGGCGGCAGCCTTCGCGGCGGGGAAGTGCTCCTCTTCCCAGCTCTTCGGATAGGCGAGGTCGTCGATCTCGAGCGCGGCCTTCGTGGGGAACAGGGGCCGGAAGGTGTCGCACATCACGGCAAGCTCGTCGGTGCGCGTGGCGCCGATCGACTTCTCCACCGTGCCCGGGTGCGGGCCGTGCGGAATGCCCTGCGGGTGCAGCGTGACGCTGCCCACCTCGATGCCCTTGCGAGCCTTGTAGTTGCCCTGCACGTAGTAGAGCACCTCGTCGCTGTCCAGGTTCGAGTGGTTGTACGGCACCACGATCGCCTGCGGGTGGAAGTCGAGCAGGCGCGGGCAGAAGCTGCAGATGACGAAGTTGTGCCCCTCGAAGGTCTGGTGCGTCGGCGGGGGCATGTGGTGCTTGCCCACGATCGGGCTGAAGTCGTCGATGTTGAAGCAGTAGGGGTAGTAGCAGCCATCCCAGCCCACCACGTCGCACGGATGATGCTTGTACGTGTAGGCGTGCACGCAGTCACGCGCCTTGATGCGGACCTCGAAATCGCCCTTCTGGTCGAAGGTCAGCGGCAGCTCCGGCGTGCGAAGGTCGCGTTCGCAGTAGGGCGCGTGCTCCAGGAACTGGCTCGTCTGCTTGCTCAGGTAGCGCGGCGGCGGTGCGATGTGGCTGCCGTTGGCGGTCTCGAAGCCGATGAAGCGGGGCTCGGGCTCGCCGGGCTTGGTCGCGTCGAAGGTGAGCTTGTAGATGGTGCCCTTCGGGATCACCACGTAGTCGCGCGGGCCGAACTTCAGCGTGCCGAAGGTGCTCTCCAGGGTGCCCGACCCGAAATGGATGAACAGGCACTCGTCGCCCTGCGCGTTCTTGAAGTGGTACCGCATCGGCTCCGCTGGCACGCACGCGAACATCTCCACGTCGCTGTTGCCGAACAGGATCACCCGGCCCGTCACCGGGTCGCCCTTGGCCTTCATGCCCGCGGTCTTCGCGTGACGCATGCGCATCACGGTCTCCTCCACGTATTCGGCCTTGGTGCCGTAGAGGGTCTTCCACCCGATCACCTGCGTGGGCGGGTGCACGTGGTACAGGGTGCTGGTGGGGCCCACGAATCCCTCGGTGCCGAAGACCTCCTCGCTGTACAGCGCACCGTCGGGACGGCGGAACTGGATGTGTCGCTTGGGGGGAAGGGAGCCGAGCTTGGTGTAGAAAGGCATGTGGGTTCCTCGTGCGCGGACAAGTGTAAGCCCGGGGTGGGCTCGGTGGACGGAATGCCGCGCGAACGCCGATAGGCCTTCCGTGAATCCATCGTCGCAGTCCACCACGCCGATCGTGCTGCAGTCCTTCGAGGATTGGCTGGTGCTCGACAAGCCCGCGGGCATGCATTCGGTCGCGCAGGCGTCCAGCGAGGGTTCCAGCGTGGAGGCGTGGCTGCGCGAGCAGCATCCGGAACTCGCCCAACTGCCCGAGTCCGGCCTGTGCCACCGGCTGGACCAATGGACAAGTGGCTGCATGGTGGTCGCCCGGACGGCGGCGGCGCATGCGCGGTTGCGGGCGAACTTCGGTGACGCAGGGTCGGGGGTGCGCAAGGTGTATCTGGCGCTGGCACGAAAGGGGCTCGCGCGCGAGGGGCGCTTTCGGCTCCACTTCGAGAGTCGCTACAAGCGCTCCGCGAAAGTCACCGTGAGCGAGGGCGGCAACGCCTGGAGCGCCGGCCGCTGCATCTGGCGCGTGCAGGCGTCGGGCCCGGCTGGACATGAGCGCGTCGAGGTGGAGCTGATCGGCCCGGGCCGCCGACATCAGATCCGCGCGGGACTTGCGCACCTTGGACATCCGCTGGCGGGCGACGCCCTCTACGGCGGGACCGAGCTTTCCGGACTGGGCGGGCCAGCGCTGCATGCATGGCGCATCACGCTGGAGGGCCGGGACATCGTGGCGGAACCGCCGGTGACCTTTCGCTAACATTTTTCCGATGCGCATCGCGATCCTGAGCAACCACCGAAGTGGCCGAGGCCGTGCAGGCCGGCTGGCGCTTCGCCTGCAACTGGCGCTGCATGACGCGGGTCACACCTGCTGGCAGGCGGAGACGGTGGCCTCCGAATCCGACGCGCGCCTGCCCGGCGTGATCCGGGACGCGCAACTCGTGATCGTGTGCGGTGGTGACGGCTCATTGCGAACATGCGCTCGTGCGGCGCGCGATGCGGGGGCGATGCTCTGGCACGCCGCTGCGGGCACGGAAAATCTGTTCGCGCGGCATTTCGCGATGCGTGGCCTGCGAGGACTGATGCGTGGCATCGAGGCTGGTGAGACGGCCGAACTCGATGTCTGGGGCGCCGATGGTCACGCATTCCTGGTGATGGCCAGCGTGGGCCTGGATGCCGACATCGTCTGCGAGGTCGCTGCACGCCGTCGGGGTCCGCAGGCCCGACGACATTGGGTCGCCCCGATCGTGCGGGGCGCGCTTGGTTGGCGAGCGCCGGAGTGCACGGTGTCCTCGGTCGACGGGTCCGTGGTCTCGCGGCAGCGGGGATCGTTCATCGCGGCGAATCTGCCTGCCTATGCAGCGCGGATGAATCCAGTCGTGCGCGCGGAGGGCTCGGACGGCGCGCTCGATGCGCTCACGCTGCGTTGTCGGGGTGCGTTCGGTCTGCTGCCATGGGCGGCACGGGGCTGGATGGGCCTCACGGGAGGATCCTGCATGCGGCTTCCTGAACCCGCGTGCGTGGTGCAGACCGACCGGTCGTGTCGATGGCAGATCGATGGCTGCCCGCTGCCGGGCGGGGCCAGAGGGGCGGTCGAGCTCCGCCGGGATGGCGATCGGCTTCGCGTGCTGCTGCCGGGCTGAGCGGCAAGGCGCGTTCGCCCCCGCGATGTCACAATCCAGCCATGCGAACCCTGCTTGTCGTCGTCACTCTCTGTGCCGCAGCCTGTGCCACCGGCACGCCACCGCAGCGATTCATTCCGTCGGGCGTCGCGCTTTCCGGCGACGGAGACAAGGTCTCCTACCGCGCCCCCACCCTGGACGCGTCGCGACTGGCTGGCGCATGCGTGGAGAAGACGCAGATGCTGGTGAAGCTGGGTGACCACAAGCGAGCGGAGTCGCTCCCTCGGGAGCTCCAGTCGAACCTGCAGTCCTTCCTCGGCATGAAGACGGTTCCGGCTGGCGCGGGCGTGCTGGTGGTGCGAAGCGCGATCACGGGTGCCCGTCCCGACGATCCGCTTGCCGACATCGGGACCAACCAGCCGCAGCGCGGCGATGGCGGCTACACGTCGGTCGAGATCTACGCGACCGAGGGTGCGGACGGCCCGGTGGTGGCGGCGCTGCGCGAGACGATTCGCAGCGAGAAGCTCACGCTGGATGGCGACGCGGCCTGGGCGCGCACCGAGAGGGCACTCGCCGAGGCTGCCGCCCGCTTCGCCAAGTTGGTGCGGCCGGACCTGAAGTTCCCCGGAGATCGCTGAGGCGTGCCGGGCCCTGACGCGGCGTTCTGGCAACAGCGCTTCGAGTCGGGCGACACGCCGTGGGATCGCGGCGCGCCGAGTCCGCAGTTGCTGCGCTGGCTCGACGAGGCGTCGTTGCGTCCGTGCCGAATCGCGGTGCCGGGGTGTGGCAGTGGTTGGGATGCCGTCGAGCTTGCCCGGCGCGGATTCAGCGTGACCGCCGTGGATCTGGTGCCGGCGGCATGTGATCGGACGCGGGCGCTTGCGCACGCCGCGGGTGTGTCCCTGGAGGTGGTGCAGTCCGACATGCTTGCGTGGCGACCACCGGAGCCCTTCGATGCCGTGTTCGAGCAGACCTGCCTGTGCGCGATCCATCCATTCCACTGGTCGGGATACGCGGGGTCCATGCGGGCCTGGATCCGGTCGGATGGGGCCTTGTGGGCCCTTTTCATGCAGCGGCCGCGTGCGTCGGCCATCGACGAGGGGCGTGTCGAGGGGCCGCCCTATCACTGCGACATTTCGGCCATGCAGCTGCTCTTTCCGGCAGCGGATTGGGCCTGGCCGGAGCCGCCGCTGGTGAAGGTGCCGCACCCCGCCGGTTGGCATGAACTTGGAGCCTGCCTGCGTCGTCGGGCGTGACCTCGCCCGGCCGCCGCGGGCGGCGTACATTTCCCGCACCCTTCCGCCTTCCAGCATCAAGGAAATCGACATGCTCGAACCCCGACGTCTTGCGCTGGCATCCCTCGCGATGCCCTTCCTGCTCGCATCTGCCTCGCTGGCATTGCCCGATGAGGCGCCCGAGAAGCCGGCCGACAAGGCCGAGGAGGCGCATGTCGGCACCGAGAAGGAGATCAAGCGTCTCCGTCAGCAGGCCGAACTGCGCGAGCAGGAGCTGAACGCCCAGCTGGCCAGCCTGAAGGCCGAGAAGACCAAGCTGGAGGCGGAGCTTGCGCTGATCAACGCCAAGCAGAGCTACGAGGCCGAGCCGGACAAGGCCAAGCTCGAGGCGCTGCAGCGCGCGCAGCAGCTGCGCGACGCCACGCTGAAGAATGAGCTCGCCCCGAACGCGGCGGAGGTCGAGCGCATGAAGCAGGCCCAGTCGCTGGCGCAGGCGAAGCTCGATGCGGAACTGTCGGCGAACAAGGCGGAGATCGACCGCCTGCGCTCGGCGCAGGATCTGCTCGACGCGCAGCACAAGGCGAAGATCTCGGGACTTCGCCGCGAGCAGGAGGCCCTCTCCGCCGAGAACATGCTGGCCGCCGAGAAGCGCAAGGCGGAGCAGTCGAAGCTCGCCGACGAGCAGATGCGGGCCGAGATCGAGGCCCGCACGGCGGCCGCCATGCTGCAGCAGCGCGACGGCACGGACAAGCTGCGTGACATGGTCAGTGCCCCCGTGCAGTACACCGACACGCCGTTCAAGGACGGCGTGCTGACGGTGAGCGACCGCAAGATCGAGATGGACGGCCCGATCGTGACCGGCAGTGCCGACTACGTCTGCGACCGCATCGACTACTTCAACAACCAGGACCGCACCAAGCCGATCTTCATCGTGATCAACAACTCGCCGGGCGGCAGCGTGATGCAGGGCTACCGCATCCTGAAGGCGATCGAGACCAGCGACGCGCCGGTGCACGTGGTGGTGAAGAGCTTCGCGGCCAGCATGGCGGCGACGATCGCCACGCTCGCGCCGCACAGCTACGCGTACCCCAACGCGATCATCCTGCATCACCAGATGTCCGGTGGCGCCAGCGGCAACATGACCGACATCGAGCAGGAAGTGAAGACGATGCAGGAGTGGGAGCGTCGGCTGGCCGAGCCGATCGCGAAGAAGATGGGAATCTCGCTCGACGAGTTCAAGGCGAAGATGTACTCCGCCAAGAAGAGCGGCGACTGGGACGAGTTCGCCGACAAGGCCGTGCAGCTGAAGTGGATCGACCACATCGTGAACGAGATCCGCGAGGAGGGCATCCGGAAGAAGCCGTCCGAGCGTCGCGATCCGATCTGGATGTTCATGATGCAGCGTGACGAGCAGGGCAAGCCCTTCATGCAGCTTCCCCCGCTCGAGCCCTACGACTGCTACTTCATGGTGAATCCGCGCGGCTTCTACCGAATCGACGGTCGCTGACGCACCGGGTCAGGCGAGGGCCCTGGCCAGTGCCGCGGGTTCCGGCGGCAGGGGTGTCGCATGCGCGGGGCGCGCCAGCAGTTCGGCCAGCGGTTCGGGCACGGCCACCGTGGTGCCGATGATCGGCTCGACCACCGTGTCGAACTTCGCCGGGTGTGCCGTGGCCGCCACGATCCAGGTCCCTCGGTCGCCGCGCGCCCGAAGCCGCTCGAGCACCTCCACGCCACAGGCGGTGTGCGGGCAGATCGCCACGTGGTGGCGATCCCAGGTCCGGCGGATCGCGTGTCGGATCGCCTCGTCGTCGACCCAGTCGGCGTCGATCGCATGACGCACCTGCGGGAAGCGCGCGAGCAGGCGCTCGGCATTGCTGGGCGCGCCGACATCCATCGCGTTGGCGAGCGTGGCCACCGTGGCCGCGGGTTCGTATCGGCCGGTCGCGGCCAGGGCGACCAGGGCGCGGTTGGCGTTGGTGGCCAGCATCACCTTGCCGATCGGCAGCCCGCGCTCGCGTGCCAGCAGGCAGGCGAAGGCGTTGCCAAGATTGCCGGTGGGCACGATCACGCTGGGTGGCGCGTGGCCGGCGTGCGCGCATTCCATCGCCGCGTGCGCGTAGTAGGCCATCTGCGGCAGCAGGCGTCCAAGCGAGATGCTGTTGGCGCTGGTGAGGTGGTGGCGCGCGACCAGTTCGCGATCCGCAAGCGCCGTCTTGACCATGCGCTGGCAGTCGTCGAAGGTGCCCGCCACGCGGAAGGCGTGCACGTTGCCGCCGAACGCCCCCAGCTGGTGCGCCTGGCGCGGCGACACGCGCCCTTCGGGATACAGGATCACCACCCGGAAGTCCGGCCGGCCGTGGAACGCGGACGCGACGGCGGCGCCGGTGTCGCCGGAGGTCGCGACCAGCACGGTCGCGGTCGACCCCGTGGTGAGGCGTGAGAGCGTGGCCGCGAGGAATCGTGCGCCGAAGTCCTTGAAGGCGGCCGTGGGGCCGTGGAAGAGTTCCAGCAGCGCGGTGCGCTCGTCGAGCCATCGGAGCGGCGCGTCGAAGTTGAAGGCCTCGTCGATGATCGCCGGAAGATGATCGGCCAGCGGATCGTCCGCGAAGTACGGCATGAGCAGGGCGAGCGCGCGTTCCCGAAGGTTCGTGCCCCAGGCGCGTGCGCTCGGCGCAAGCTGTGGAGGCATGTAGAGGCCGCCGTCGGTCGCAAGACCCTGCGCGATCGCCTCGGAGATCGGCGCGCTTGCCGCGCCGCGCGTGCTCGCCACCCTCACGGCAGCACCCTTGCGCCGGGCGCGTCGACCGGGCTCACCAGCGCGTCGCTTGCATGGCCTGCGGCAACGAACGCGGCCTGCATGGCCCGACTGGCGCGCGTGGCCGTCGCGGCGTCGGCACACCATGCGAACACGCTTGGACCGCCCCCCGAGATGCTTGCGCCGAGGGCACCGGCATCGAGTGCGGCCTGCTTCACGGCGGCGAATCCGGGAATGAGCGGCGCCCGTCGAGGCTCCACCAGCACGTCATGCAAGCCGCGCCGGATGAGTGCCGGGTCCCCGGCATGGCACCCGGCGAGCAGCAGGGCCAGTCCCTCGCTCTGGCGCACGAAGTCGCCGATCGCGTAGGGCGCAGTCAGCACCTCGCGGCTGCGGCGCGTCTCCAGCGGGAAATGCGGGCGCACCACGGCCGCGTGCAGCCAGGACGGCACGGGCAGGCGCAGCGGTTCGCCTTCGTGCGGCGCGATCGTGAGGCCGCCAAGCAGGGCGGGCGCGACGTTGTCGCCATGCGCACTGCCGGTGGCAGCGGCCTCGCCCTGCACGGCGGCGTGAAAGAGCGTGGCCATGTCCGGTCGTGCGGGAAGCAGGGCCGCAACCGCGACCGCGGCCGCCACGGCGCTCGAGGCGGAGCCTCCCATGCCGGATCCCATCGCGATGCCCTTGTCGATCTCGACGTCCAGCCCCGTCCCCGCCGGGAAGAGCGGCAGCAGCGCAAGTGCCGCGCGTCCCGCGGTGTTGCGATGCGCGTCGGTGGGAAGCGGCGTCCCGATGCCACGGATCGCCGTCACGCGCACCTCCGCGCGATCGGTGCGCGTCACCGTCACGATGTCGCCAGGGCCCGCGAGTGCGTGGCCCAGTAGGTCGAACCCCACGCCGACATTGCCCACCGTGGGCGGTGCCGAGGCGCGCGCGCGGTTCACAGGTGCGCTCCCAGCGCCGTGGCGACGCGAAGCACGTCGGCGAACACGCCGGTGGCAGTCACCTCCGGTCCGGCGCCGGGACCCTGCACCACCAGGGGATTGTCGCAGTACCGATGCGTGGTGAACTGCACCACGTTGTCCGTGCGCTGGATGTGCGCGAAGGCATGCGTGGCGGGGAGTTCGACCAGCCCGACCGAGGCGTTGCCGTCGCCACCGACGCGGGCGACGTACCGCAGCATGTTGCCGCGAACTTGGGCGGCTTCGAGTCGTGTGCGCATCGGCGCATCGAGCGCGCCCAGTGACTCCAGGAACCGCTCCAGAGGGATGCCCTGCATGGCCTCGGGAACCAGCGATTCCAGCTGCACATCGGCGAGTGTGGTGCGCAGTCCGCGCTCGCGGGCAAGAATCACCAGCTTTCGCGCGACATCGAGCCCCGAGAGGTCGTCGCGCGGATCAGGTTCCGTGTAGCCACGCTCGCGGGCCTCCCGAACCAGATCGCCGAAGCGCATCGAGCCGTCGTAGCGGTTGAACAGGTACGCGAGCGTGCCCGAGAAGATGCCCTCGACCGAACGCACCTCGTCGCCGGTGTCGACGAGATCGCGGAGGGTCGTGATGATCGGAAGGCCTGCGCCCACGGTGGCCTCGTAGCGGAATCGCCCGGGCCCGCTCCGGATCGCGTCGTACCGGGCCAGCGGTCCGGAGCCCGCGGACTTGTTTGGCGTGACCACGTGAACGCCCGCACGGATCCACGAGGGGTAACGATCCGCCACCGCGTCGCTCGCGCTGCAGTCCACGATGATCGCGTGTGGAAGGTGCGACGCGTGCACGTGCGCGGTGAACGCGTCCATGTCCAGGTCGCGGTCGAGTTGCGCCTTCACGTCGCCGGGCGGAAGGCCGGTGTCCGAGAGCGCCATCCGGCGACTGCCCGCGATCGCCCGCAGGCGCAGGTCGATGCGATGAAGCTCGCGAAGCCGTGGTTGCGCCGCCCAGAGCTGGCGGAGGAAGGCCGCGCCCACGTTGCCCGGCCCGATCACGCCGACGGAGATCGTCTGGCCGCTCAGGTAGAAGCCCGCGTGCACGGCGCGCAGCGCGCGCGGCGCATCGGCGGCCGCGATCGCCACGGAGATGTTCCGCTCGCTCGCCCCCTGCGCGATCATGCGCACGTTCACCCCCGCACGACCGAGCGAGTCGAAGAGCTGCGCGCTGGTGCCGGGTCGCCCGGCCATCCCGTCACCGACCACGGCAAGCGCGGCCACGCCGGTCTCCACGGTCACGTCGCTGATCTGGAGCGCGGCCAGCTCGCGCGCGAAGGCGTCGCGGACCGCCCGCTCCGCCGCCGGCGCATCGTGCTCGCGGATCGTGCAGCAGATCGAGTGCTCGGAACTTCCCTGGCTGATCATCACCACCGAGACGCCCGCGCGGTGCAGTGCCTCGAAGGCGCGCGCGGCGGTGCCCGGCACGCCGATCATGCCGTTGCCCTCGATGTTCAGGATCGCGAGGCCCTTGAACGTCGTCACGCCCTTCACCGGCTGCAGGGGACCCGGCTCCATGCTGATGCGTGTTCCCGTGTGCGCGGGCTGGAAGGTGCTGCGCGCGATGATCGGGATGCCCCGGTCGAATGCGGGCCCCATCGTCTGTGGATGGATCACGCTGGCGCCGAAGTAGGCCAGTTCGCATGCCTCGGCGTAGCTGAGCCGGTCGATCAGCACCGCCTCGGGCACCAGTCGGGGATCGGCGGAGAACACGCCCTCCACATCGCTCCAGATGTGAAGTTCGCGCGCCTGGAACAGCGCCGCGAAGATCGCGCCGGAATAGTCGCTGCCGTTGCGGCCCAGCGTGGTCACGCGTCCCTCGTGCGTGCGCGCCACGAAACCCGTGACGATGGTGCGCTCGCCGGGTACGCCAAGGTGGCTCTGCAACCGCGCCGCGGACTCGTCCCAGCGCACCATCGCGCCAAGCTCGGTCTTCTCCACGACCAGCACCTCGCGCGCATCCAGCCAGCGGCTGGGCTTCCCGCGCGCCCGCACGGCCGCGTCGACCAGCATCGACGACCAGACCTCGCCGAGTCCGGACACGAGATCCAGCAGGTCGCTGGAGACGGCGCCGACCCGCGTCTGCGCCTGCAGCAGCTCGCGCAGACTGCCGAACTCGCTGGCGAACGTCTCCAGCACGGGCGTGGCGGCCTCGCCCAGCAATTCCCGCGCGGTCGACACATGCCGCTCCTCGAGCGTCTGGATGGCCGTCTTCCAGCCGTCGTTCCGAGCCGCTGCCTGGCCCGCCAACGCGATCAGCGCGTCGGTCACGCCCCGCATCGCGGAGATCGCCACCACCTGCGCCTCGTCGCGCGAAAGCAGGATGTCCACCACGCGCCCGATGCGCGAGGCGTCCGCCACGCTGCTGCCACCGAACTTGTGCGCGATCACGCGCGGCAGTGTACGGAGACGTCGAAGGGCCGGCGCGTCAGAGGTTGCCGCGCTTCTCCTGCTCGAGCTCGAGCGCCTCGAAGAGCGCCTTGAAGTTGCCCTTGCCGAAGCTCTGGCTGCCGCGGCGGCAGATGATCTCGAAGAACAGGGTGGGGCGGTCCTGCAGCGGCTTGGTGAACAGCTGCAGCAGGTAGCCCTCGTCATCGGCGTCGACCAGGATGCCCAGGTCGCGCACGCGCTGGTGATCTTCCTTCACGGCGTGGTGACCGTGGCTGGTCAGCATCGCGTCCACGCGCTTCCACACCGTCTCGTAGTAGGCCTCGGGGATCGCCAGGAAGTCCACGCCGCGTCGGCGGAGTTCCGCCACGCTGTGCAGCTCGTCGTCGGTGCGCAGCGCCAGGTGCTGCACGCCGGGCGTCATGTCGTGCCACTCCAGGTACTCCTGGATCTGGCTCTTCTTCTTGCCCTCGGCGGGCTCGTTGATCGGCATCTTGATCAGGTGGTTGCCGCTGGCCATCACCTTGCTCATGAGCGCGGAATAGTCGGTGCTGATGTCCTTGTCGTCGAAGTGCTTGAACATCTTGAAGCCCAGCACATCCTCGTACCACTTCACCCAGTGGTTCATCTTGCCTTCCTCGACGTTGCCCACGCAGTGGTCGAAGAACTTCAGGCCGCAGGGGTGCTGGCGGTTGTATTCGTTCAGCGCGAAGCCGGTCATGGGCCGGTAGCCCGGCATGAACTTGCCGCCCGCCTTCACCTCGGGCAGCGCGAAGCTGCCGGTGCGGCTGACGAAGGTGTGCACCGCGCGGCCGTAGGTCTGGATGCCGGCCATCGTGACGGTGCCGTTGCCCTCCTTGATGGTCACGGGCTCGTAGGCGCTCGTGCCGCCGTTGCGGAGGGCCTGCTCCCAGGCCTTTGTGGCGTCGAAGACCGTCAGCGCGATGTCCTTCACGCCGTCGCCGTAGCGGCGGATCTCGTCGGCACCCGGCGCGTCCTTGGAGAGGGGCGTCTCGAGCAGCAGGCGGATGTTGCCCTGCGTGAGCAGGTACTTGGCGGCCGTGCGGCTGCCGGTCGTCAGGTCGCAGATCTGCTCCACCTGGAAGCCGAAGGCCGTGGCGTAGAAGTACGCGGCCTGCTTGGCGTTGCCCACGAGGAAGCGGATGTGATCCACGTCGATCAGGGCGAGTGGGTCGGTGCGCGGATCGATCTCGGCGACGGACTGCTGAGCGGTGCTGGTCATCCCGGCATTCTAGTTGGAAGGGGCTCCGGAAACGAATCCCCGGCCCACGGGATCGCCGATACCTTTTCCGGATCCATGAGCACCAAGAAGACCGTCTCCCTGATCGTCGGCGGACTGATCGCCATATTCGTGATCGCGCTGCTGCTGGCCGGCGTGCCGAAGGGCTGCGAGCCGCCGGTGAACAAGGCCCCCAGCACGAACTGAATCGGCTGGCGGATCAGTAGGTGATCGGCGCGTGCACCTGCAGGCCCGGCAGGGCGTTGCGGCCCTTCAGCGCGACCAGTTCGATCAGCACCGTCGCGCCCACGACCTCGGCTCCCACCGACCGCATGAGCCGCACGCAGGCGGCCATCGTTCCGCCCGTGGCGAGCAGGTCGTCGACCATCAGCACACGCTGACCAGCGCGGACGGCGTCGTCGCGCACCTCAAGCGTGTCCGTGCCGTACTCCAGTTCGTAGGTGACGCTCTGGACCGGTGGCGGAAGCTTCGCGCGCTTGCGGATGGGCACGAAGCCGCACGAGAGGGCCTGAGCCACGGCCGTGCCGAAGATGAAGCCGCGGCTCTCCGCGCCAGCGACGGCGTGGATTCCGGCGCCGCGGAACGGATTCGCCATGAGTTCCACGGCGAGCGCAAGACCTGCGGGATCCCGAAGCAGCGGCGTGATGTCCTTGAACAGGATGCCGGGCTTCGGGAAGTCGGGCACGTCACGGATCAGGCGCTTCAGGGTGTCGATGGACATGACGGGATTGTCGACTCCATGGGGGTCTGCGCGCAACCCGGGCTACCATGTGCGCATGGCCCAGCCCAACGCGAGCACCCGCAAGCTCGAGACCGTCGAGCCCGTCGGCAAGCGTGTGCTCATCCGCAAGGATGAGGACCGGAAGATCACGAAGGTGGGCATCCACCTTCCCGACAAGATCGAGATTCCCACCCTCACGGGTCGGGTGGTGGCGATCAGCGCGCAGATCGCGCGCGACGAGGACTACACCATCCGCCAGTACGACCGGGTGCTCTTCAACCCGCGGCATGGCGTGCCCGTCGATTTCGAGGGCGACAACCGCCTGTTCGTGATCCCCGTCGAGGACGTGGTCGCGGTGTTTCGCGCCAACGGAACCAAGGACGAGTGAGCGGCGCTCCCGCTGGCGGTGCGGGACCGTGGCTCGCGCCGAAGGCGACGAAGCCCGTGGTGGGTGCGTTGCGTCCGCCAGGTTCGAAGAGCCTGACGCAGCGCTGGCTCATGCTTGCGGCGCTGGCCGAAGGCACCAGCACGATCTGGAATGCGCTGCGCTCGGATGACGTCGAGGCGTTGGCGGGTGGATTGCGGGCGCTGGGCGCCACCATCCGCTGGACCGGCATCGATTCCATCGAGGTGCAGGGGGTCGCCGGGCGCTTTCCGCGCGGCGGCACGCTCGACGCGCGCGAGGGTGGCACGCCCGCGCGCTTCCTGATGGCTGCCGCCACGATGGCCAGCAGGCCCTGCACCGTCGACGGTTCGGCGCGACTTCGCAAGCGCCCCATGGAGGATGGCGTGCGGCTGCTTGGCGCGCTGGGCGCGAACGCGCGACGAACGGAAACCACGCAGCTGCCGATCGAGATTCGGCCGCACGAGGTCGACGTGGCGGGCGACATCGAGATCGAGCGTCCAGCCAGCAGCCAGTTCCTCTCCGCGGTGGCGCTTGTTGCGCCGTGGCTGCCGTCGGGGCTGCGCGTGCGCGTGCGCGGCGGTCTGCCGAGCGCCTCCTACCTGGCCATGACGGTCGCGTGCCTGCGACACCTTGGCGTGCGGGCGGATTGGCACGAGGACCGCGGCGAGCTCTCGGTCGCGCGGCATCCGCTGCAGGGTTTCGAGGTGCATGTCGAGCCGGACGCTTCCAGCGCGGCCTACGGGTGGGCGCTTGCAGCCGTGTGTCCAGGCTCGGAGATTTGGATCCCGGGACTGCATGTCGATTCCGCGCAACCCGACATGGCGGTTCGCGCCGCGTTGATCGCGCTGGGTGCGGAGCCTGTCGAGCATGCCGATGGTTGCGGCCTTCGACATGCGGGTCGCCTGCACGGAGGCGAGTTCGACGCGTCACTCTGGCCCGATGGGAGCCTGGCGGTCATGGCGGCGGCGGTGACGGCGCGCGGGCGCGTGCGCATCCGCGGACTGGAGACCCTGGCAGGCAAGGAGAGCGACCGCATCGAGGCGATGCGGGCGTGGCTGCAATCGGTTGGCGCGCAGGTCGAGCGTGGGCCGGACTGGATCTCGATCGAGGGCTGTGAACCGGGCGCACCATCGGACCTGGTCGAGACGCACCGCGACCATCGCATCGCGATGAGCGCGGCGGTCATCGGCGCGCTGACGGGCGGCATGCGGATCGCCGATCCGGGGTGCGTGGAGAAGAGCTGGCCCGATTTCTGCGGCACCTGGGCGGGTTTGGTCGCCTCCGCTTGATGCGGAGGGGGCATTTGGACGATAATCGCCCGATGCGCGACTTCTGGTGGTTTGCCCGACGCCTGTTCCGCCGCAAGGGTGAGGTCGCGCTGCTTCTTCTCGGTGCGACGATCAGCGCAGGCGGGCTTGGCGCCGGTCTGCTGGGACTCGGTCCGATCCTGCGCATCATCCTGATCGAGAACGGTTCGCTCCGGTCGATGGCGGAGGGCCTGATCGCCCGTCATGCGTGGCTCGGTTTCATTCCGCCGGGACTCGTGGAACTGCTGCCGACGCAACCCTATCCAGGCGTGATCCTGGCGATGGCGGGCCTGGCCGTCCTGACGGTCGTTGGCGCGTCGGCGAACTACCTGCACCAGATGGTCTCCATGACGATCTGCGCGCGCACCGTCGCGCAGGTCCGGCTCGAGGTCTTCCAGCACGCGATCCACCTGCCGCTCGGCGAGGTGAACCGCCAGGGTCCCACCGAGTTCACCAGCCGCGTGCTGCGCGACACGAGCGACCTTCGGGGCGGATTCGAGAGCCTGACCAGCAAGACGCTGGCGCAGGTCACGAAGGGCCTTGCCGCGTTCATCGCGGCGATGATCTTCGACTGGCGGCTGGTGCTGGTCTCGCTGGTGGTGGGGCCGCTGCTGGGCGTGGTGCTGCGCAAGACCGGCAAGAGCATCCGACGTGGATCTCGAGGATCGCTGGAGGCCGGCGAACTGCTGCTGCGCAGCACGAACGAGTCGATGCAGGGACTGCGCGCGGTGAAGACCGCGAGCGCCGAGCGCGAGGCGGTCCGCAGGTTCAACCGGGCCAACCACGAGGCGCTGGTGCAGGAACTGCGCATGCGCCGCGCCCGCTCGCTCGCGGCTCCGCTGATCGAGATGCTCACGGTCTTCTGCGCGATGGTGCTGGCGCTCGTCGCCGCGCGCCAGATTCTCGCGGGGGAGCTCGCGTTCGACAGCTTCGTGCTGTCGCTGGGCTCGCTGGCCGTCGCGGCGGGAAGCCTGCGCCCGCTCACGGGTTTCATCCACGAGATCCAGGCCGCCTCGGCGCCCGCGACACGGCTTCGCGCCATGCTGTCGGTGGTTCGCGAGGACAGCAACGAGTGGCGCAAGCCGCTCCTGCAGCCGCACAAGGATCGCATCGCGTTCGAGGGTGTCGTCTTCCGGTATCCAGGCTCGGATCATCGCGCGCTGGATGGCGTGAACGTCGTGATCGAGCACGGGTCGCGCGTGGCGATCGTCGGCCCCAACGGCTGCGGCAAGACCACGCTGCTCTCGCTGCTCACGCGGCTTTTCGAGCCCGAAGCGGGGCGGGTGACGGTGGACGGGGTCGATCTCCGTTCCGTCAACGTCCGCTCCATCCGCTCGCAGATCGGCGTGGTGAGCCAGGAGTCGATCCTGGTGAAGGGAACGATCGCGGACAACGTGCGGTTCGGTCTGCGCACCGCCACCGACGATGCCGTGGTCGAGGCGCTCCGGCGCGCGCACGCGTGGGGTTTCGTGGAGCGCCTGCCCGGCGGCATCCAGGCGATGGTGGGCGAGCAGGGCTCGAGCCTTTCCGGTGGCCAGCGCCAGCGCCTTGCGATCGCCCGCGCAGTGCTGCGGAATCCCGCCATCCTGGTGATGGACGAGGCCACCAGCCAGATCGACGCCGAGAGCGAGGAGCAGATCAACGACGCGATCGTCGACTTCGGCGCGGGGCGCACGGTGCTGGTGATCGCGCACCGGTTGAGCACGGTGCTTGCGTGCGAACGCATCGTGGTGATGGATCACGGTCGCGTCGTCGACACCGGTCGGCATGACGAGCTCCTCGGCCGCTGCGACCTGTACCGACGTCTTGCGCAGGCCCAGCTCACCGAGGCGGGCTGACCGGGACGGGCGCCAGGTGGCGCGTGAGGAATGCCGTGCACGCGTCCTTCGCCTGCGGTCCGAACGTCCCGAAGCCGATGTGCTCGTGCGGGGCGCCCGTGCGCGGGAACTCCAGCAGCTCCACGGCGTGGTCCGCGTTCACCTCGCGCACGCGATCGAGGAAGGTCCGCTGCCACTCGATCCGGATCCAGGCGTCCAGCTGCGCATGGATCGCGAGCAGCGGCAACGGATGCCAGCGATCGAGGTGGCGCGCGGGCTCCATGGCGTCGGATCGCGCAGGGTCGTGCTGCGTTCCAGTCAGGTGCGTCCAGTCTCCGGTCGTCGCCTCGGCGACGGCGGCGCGGAATGCGTGCGGTCGGCACAGCGTCGCCAGCGTGACCATGCCGCCAAGACTCATGCCGCCGATCGCGGCGCGCGTCGTGTCGAGTCCCGGCATCCCGGCGAGCGCCTGCATCACCGCGGGCATCTCACGCAGCATGGCCTCGATCACCTCCATCGTCCGCTCCGACGTCTGCAGGCCCGGGTCGGCGCGCTCGCCGTGGCCGGGCAGGTCCAATGCGACGGTCGCGATGCCCGCGCGCATCAGCCGCAGGTATCGCCCGTTGTCCATCTCCTTGAAGGCCGTGCGCCCGTGCATCCACAGCAGGAAGGGGCGCGGACGCTCGTCGCCCGGTGCATCGGGATGGATCACCAGCGCGGGCGCCGGTCCGGCCTGCATCCATCGCGCGTGCGCGCGCAGGGTGCGGGGCATGGCGCTGTCGGGGCCGCTCATCCCGACACCCTAGCAGGGTTCGACTACGATCGCCGCTCCCATGCTTCGCATCATCGGAGGCGAGCTTCGAAGCCGCCAGCTTGAGACCCCGCCCGGCAAGGACCGCACGCGTCCGATGGGCTCCCGCACCCGGGAGGCCATCTTCAACGTGCTGCGCGGCTGGTTCGAGGGCGCGAACGTGCTCGACCTGTTCGCGGGCGTGGGCACCATGGGTCTCGAGGCCGCCAGCCGCGGCGCGTCGCGGGTCTGGCTGGTCGAGCAGGATCGCGACGTGTTCGAGTTGCTGCGCGGGAACATCGAGGAACTCGGTCTTTCCGGGCGCGCCGTTCCCGTGAAGGCCGACGCGCTCGGGGAGACCGCGCTCGCGACCGTGGACCAGCCGCTCGACGTGGTCTTCCTGGATCCGCCCTTCGAGATGGTCCGTGCTGCCGAGGGCCTGGATCGCGTGCTGACCCAGGCGCGGCGCGTGCGGGCCAGGATGAAGCCGAAGTCGTTCCTTGTCCTGCGCCTGCCCGAGATCGAGGGCAACGGCCCCCGGATCGAGGGCTTCGACGGCCCCGAGCACCGTCGTTACGGCAACGAGCAGCACGTCATGCTCTATTGCCCCTCGAAGGAGAAGCCATGAGCATGCGAGTCAGCGTGATCATTCCGGCGGCCGGCTCGAGTCGTCGCTACGGCATGGACAAGCTGGGACAGGATCTTGGCGGTCGCGCGCTGCTGCTGCGCACCGTCGAGCTGTTCACGAAGCGCGACGAGGTGCGCTCGATCATCGTGGCAGGGCCGCCGGACGATCTCGACGCCTTCCGCGACCGCTTCGGGGCGCAGCTGGGATTCCACGGCGTGCAGATCGTGGCCGGGGGCCGGGTGGAACGCTGGGAGACGGTGAAGAACGCGCTCGCGGCCGTTCTCGCGGATGCCACGCACGTGGCCGTTCATGACGCCGCGCGTCCCGGTGCAAGCGACGAGCTGATCGGACGGGTGTTCGAGGCCGCGAAGGTGCATCCTGCGGTGATTCCCGGTCTGGCGGTTGCCGACACGCTCAAGCGGGTCGGCGAGGAGGCCGTGCGCGCGGAGGAGGAGGACGCGGTCGCGGACCTGATCCTTGGCGATTCGGCCGAGGCAGCCACGAGCAAGGGCCGAGTCGTGCAGTCCACGGTCGATCGCACGAACCTGGTCGCGGTGCAGACGCCGCAGGTCTTCGAGATCGGCCTGCTGCGGCGTGCCTACGCGCAGCCCGATCTGTCGGGCGCGACGGACGACGCCGCGCTGATCGAGCGGCTTGGCGAGAAGGTGGTCGTGGTCGACGGCGAGTTCCGCAACCTCAAGATCACCGTGCCCGCCGACCTCTCGCTCATGCGCACCATGCTCGGCATGAAGTCGCCCGAGGGGCGGCCGGTCCACAAGCGCTTCTGATCGATCACAGCCCGCTCTGCGTGAGCGTGGCTTCCTCGAGTCGGTACAGGCCGACCAGCCAGTTCTCGACCAGCATCGGGTCCACGCGCAGCCGGCCCAGCACCGTGCCGAAATTGAAGGCGTGTCGTCGGTTCGGCTTCACCGGCTCCACCAGCTTCACCTCGATCGCGTCGTAGGGCGTTGGCGGCACGCCGATGCAGCAGCCATCCCACTGGTTCAGCATGACCAGGATCTCGCTGCTCTCCTGCAGCATGAGCGGCAGCGCGAAGTACCCGTCGATGCGAACCCACGCGCCGTCGAGCAGGGCCACGCGCTGCGGCATCAGGTCTTCCTTCAGGCGCGGGATGTAGGTCTTGTTCGCGCTGGCCAGGCAGTCCCAGCCGATCCGGTACGGCTTCTCGCGGGAGCCGTCGCCCTCGATCTTGTACTTGCCGTCGGCCAGCAGCGAGCCATCGGGCTGCTTCATGATCGAGCCGGGCGTCACCGTGGCGTGCGGGATCTTCCTGTCGAGGCCAAGCGTGAGTCCCCCGGGAGGCACTTCCTTCAGCACGGGCTCGCGCGGCGAGGCCTTGGCGGGCTTGGCGGCGACGGTGGTGGGGGCGCTGGTCGCTGGTGTGGCGGTGGTGGTCGCTGGTGTGGCGGTGGTGGTCGTCGTGGTGAGCGGCGATGGTTTCGTGGCGGCTGGTGTTGCTGGCGCAACGTTGGCCACGCCCGGGGTCGGCTGCTTCGCGGATGCGGAAATGGGGGCAGGCGTCGCTGGTGCGACAGGCACCGAGGATTCCGGCCAGAGCACGGCCACGCCACCCGCAACCACCACAAGCACAAGGACGGCCCAGATCCACTTCATGTCAGGCCGCCGGCCTCAGGTTGTCCGCCACCGGCGTGCGGTAGGCCAGGATCGCCGGCAGCACGCTGGCAAGTCCCGCCAGCAGCACCGCGCCCGCCAGCACGATCAGCGTGGCGCGCGGATCGACGTCGGGCTGCACCACCAGTCCGATGCGCGCCTTCAGCGCTGCGGCGGCAAGCGCACCGCCCACGATGCTCAGCACCACGCCGGTCACCGCGCCCGCAAGGCCGATCAGGCACGCCTCGGTCACGATCATGCCCTGCACGCGACCTCGGGAAAGGCCGATCGCGCGCAGCACGGCGATCTGGCGCCGCCGCTCCGCCATGCTGTTGTAGAGCGCCAGCAGGATGCTGATGCCGCTCGAGACCAGCACGGCCACGCCGAGCGCGATGAAGATGCCGTCGATGTTGCCGACGATGCCGCGAAGGCGGTCGATCTGCTGGGCAGGCTGCGCCACGGTGATCGCCGTGTCGCGACGCAGCGCGTCGAACTGCTGCTGGATCGCGGCGCTTGCGTCGCTGCCTGGCCGCGTGGGCAGGCGCAGAAGGATGCCAGTGATCTTCCGGTCGGCGTCGGTCAGGTCCGAAGCCTTCGTGACGCCCTCGATCCCCTCGCGCTCGCGCCGGTCGTGCGCATGCAGGATCCAGCTGCTGTCGAGATCGGTGAACACCGCGCGATCGTGCGCGCTGCCCGTCGGCTCCAGGATGCCCACCACCGTGTACGGGTACTCCGCGTGCTCGTGCCCGTGGTCGCTTCCGGCGCCGTGCGTCAGGCGCACCTGCTGTCCCAGACGCAGGCCCGTGCCGGCGGCCGCCGCGCTGCCCATGCAGATCTCGAAGCTCTTGTCGGGAAACCGGCCCTCGGCGAGCTTCCATGGCTCGCCGCGCACGGGCTGGAACTTGCTGAAGAACTCCGGCGCGGTGGCGCACACGGGGAAGCCCCTGAAGGAATCGCCCTGCTGCGTGGGGATCGCCCACTCGTAGGGAAAGCTTGCGCGGATCTCGTTGTACTTCTCCCACGAGATCGGATTCGCCGGCGGGTTCGCGTAGAAGACGCCGTTGAGGACGGCCACCAGCGGACTCGCGTCCGCGCTCACGAGCAGGTGGGTGGTGCCGGACCCGCGCTGGAAGGCCTCGAAGCCGGACTTGCGCAGGCTCAGCATGGTGAGCAGCAGCGCCACGGCGACGGCCACGCTGCCGGCGGTGATGGCGGTGCTGAGGCGTCGCGCCCGAAGGCTCGCCAGGACGACGGCAAGATCGTTCATCGCGCCACCTCCTCGCGCACGAAGGCGCGCACGTCCACGACACGCTGGAAGCGCCCCTGCATGGCCGCGTCGTGACTGGCGCAGAGCAGGGCGGCGCCCGCCTCGCGACAGGCACGCTGGATCAGGTCCATGGCGACGGCGCCATTCTCGGCGTCCAGGCTGGCGGTCGGTTCATCCGCCAGCACCAGCGCAGGTCGGCAGGCGATGGCGCGCGCCACCGCCACGCGCTGCTGCTGGCCCACGCTCAGCTCGGTCACGTGCGCGCCCGTGCGCTCCACGCCAAGCGCCTTCAGCAGGTCCCGGGCCCGGGTGAGGTGCGTGCGCTCCGGCTCCCCGGCGGCCATCAGCGCCAGCGCCACGTTCTGTTCGGCGGTGAAGTCGGGCAGCAGCTGATGCGTCTGGAAGACGAGCCCGATGTGGCGCGCGCGCACCCGGTCGCGATCGGATTCGCGCATCGCGTCGATGCGCTGCCCCGCAACCTCGATGGTGCCGCCGTCGGCGCGCAGCAGGCCGGCGACCAGCCACAGCAGGGTGCTCTTGCCGGCGCCGGAGCCTCCGGCCAGCAGCACCATCTCGCCAGCGGCGATCTCGAGGTTCGGCACGTGAAGTCCGAAGCCGTGTGGACGTCGGAACTGCAGGTCCTGAATGCGAAGCGCATGGGCCATGGGAAGCGAGATCGTAGCCGCGTCGCGGTCCGCCTTCAGCCAACGTCCGCCAGACCGAGTGCCTGGCCATGCAGCGCCATCAACTTGCGGCGCAGCAGCGCCGACTCGGCGGCCCGAAGGTCCGGGTCGCGGTCGATCCATCCCTGCGCATCGGCACGCGCCAGGCGAAGAAGATCCGCATCGGTCGAGAGATCCGCCACGCGGAAGGGCGCGAGTCCCGACTGTCTCGCGCCGAAAACCTCGCCCGGTCCGCGAAGGCGCAGGTCGCTCTCGGCGATCTCGAATCCATCGTCGCTGGCGGCGATGGCCGCGAGTCGCTCGGTGGCGTCCTGCGTGGCTGCCGCGCCGATGAACACGCACAGGCTCGCCCCTTCGCCGCGTCCGATGCGCCCACGCAGCTGGTGCAGCTGCGCAAGGCCGAATCGCTCCGCATGCTCCACGACCATCAGCGTCGCGTTCGGCACGTCCACGCCCACCTCGATCACGGTCGTCGCGACAAGCACCTTCGCGGCACCGGCGCGGAAGCGCTCCATCTGCGTCTCGCGCTCCTCCCGGTCCATGCGCCCGTGCACGCTGGCGATGGCGAGTCCCTGGAACGGACCGTCGGACAGGAAGCGCACGTGCGATGCCACGTCCTTCAGGCCGGCTTCGGATTCCTCGACGGCCGGGACCACCACGTAGGCCTGCTCGCCACGGTCGAGCCGGCCGCGGAGATAGGCGTAGACCTCCGGAGCCTTGGCGGGATCCACGACGCGGGTGACGGCGGGCTTGCGGCCGGGTGGCTTGCCGCGAAGCGTGCTGAGATCCAGGTCGCCGTAGAGGGTGATGGCGAGCGTGCGCGGGATCGGCGTGGCCGTCATCACGAGGGTGTGCGGAATCAGTGGCGTCTCGCCCTGGCCCTTCTGGCGGATGGCCGCGCGCTGGCGCACGCCGAACCGGTGCTGTTCATCCACCACGGCCACCGCGAGGCTTCGGAACGCCACGCCTCCCTCCAGCAGCGCGTGCGTGCCCACCACGAGATGGGTGGAGCCGCGCGCGAGTCCCGCCACGCAGGCCGCGCGATCGGACTCGTGGGTCGAGCCGGTCAGCAGTCGCAGGGAGACCTCGCTTCCCTCCAGCATGCGCGCCAGCACGCGATGATGCTGCTCCGCCAGGATCTCGGTGGGCGCCACCAGCGCAGCCTGATGTCCGTGCGCCACCGCAAGCAGCATGGCATAGGCGGCGACAGCGGTCTTGCCGCTGCCGACATCGCCCTGGAGCAGGCGGTTCATCGCGTGCGGCTGGGCAAGATCGGCCGCGATCTCGGCGACCACGCGGTCCTGCTCGCTCGTGAGTCGGAAGGGAATCCGTGCGCGGATGTGGGCGTCGATCGCGGCGTCGACCGGCAGCGGCACGGCGCGCGTGCGGCTGCGGAGCTGCGCACGTCGCATCATCACGCCGAGTTGCAGCAGCAGCAGCTCGTCGAAGGCGAGTCGGCGCCGCGCCCGCACCAGTGCCTCGGCATCGACCGGCCGATGCATGGCGCGCCACGCCGCGGCCAGCGGCATCAGATCGCGCTCGCGAAGGTAGGACTCGGGAAGCGGGTCCTCCATGCCGGCGCACACGCCCTCGAGCACGCGCGCCACCACCGCCTCGATCTCGGCGGATCCGATCTCCTCGCTCGCGGGATAGATCGGCCGGAGATCGTCGGCATCCAGGGCGGCCTCGCCGGCGCGCGACTCCGGTGTCCACCGCGCGTTGCCGATCTCGAGATAGCCCTGGCGCATGCGCGCGCGGCCCTCGGCCACGCCGCGCTCGCCCGGATGGATCTTGCCGCGCATCCACGGCGCGTTGAACCACACCAGTCGCGCGGTGGCCGTGCCGTCGTCGAGCGTCGCCTCGATCAGGGCGCGTGGACCGGGTCGCGTTCGCACGCGCGCGACCTCGCCGCGAAGTCGGACATGCACCGGCTCCTCGGTGGTGGCGGCGATCGTCTCGGCGATGGTTCGCTCCGCCAGCCGCCTTTCATGTCGCAGCGGCAGGTGCCGAACCAGATCGCCGGCGGTGCGGATGCCGAGGTGCCCGAGCCGCTCGGCCGTGCGAGGACCGACGCCAGTCACGGCGGTCAGCGGGGTGCGCGCGTCCACGGTTCCGGCCTGCACGCGGGCGATCGTACGATGCGCGCGTGGCACGCAAACCCTTCGATCCAGCGATGGCCGCGGGTGGACTCTTCGATGCGCCCGCGTCGGCCACGGCGCCGAAGTCGGAGGCCGCAGCGGAGCCCGCTGCGCTCACGGTGTCGCAGGCCGCGGCCGCGGTGCGCGATTCGGTCTTCGCGATCGGACGCGTGCGCGTGGAGGGCGAGATCGGGTCGGTCACCACCAAGAAGGCGTGCTTCTTCACGTTGAAGGATCCAGCCGCCGACGCCGTGATCGACTGCATCATGTGGCTCGGTGCGCTGGGCCGCAGCGAGGCGCAACCCCTGGTCGGCAAGCGGATGGTGGTCGAGGGGCGCTTCGACTTCTGGGCGAGGGGAGGCCGGCTGCGACTCGTCGTGGATCGTGTGTCGCTGGTTGGGGAAGGTGACCTGGAGGCGCGGTTCCGCGCGCTGTGCACCGAACTCCGCGGCCTTGGCTACTTCGATGACGCCCGCAAGCGGCCGCTTCCGCTCGTGCCGCGCGGGGTCGCCATCATCACCGCCTCGGGCAGCGCGGCGCTGGCGGATTGCCTGAAGATCTCGGGGAATCGCCTGCCATGCGTGCCGATTCACGTGGTGCACGTGGCGGTGCAGGGCGCCGGGGCGGCCGAGGAGGTCGCGCGCGCGATCCACGCGGTGAACGACAACGCCGAGCGTCTGGGGGTGGATGTGCTCGTGGTCACGCGCGGCGGCGGAAGCCGCGAGGATCTGCAGGCCTTCAACGAGCGCGTGGTGGCGGATGCCGCGTTCCGAAGTCGGCTGCCGCTGGTCGCGGCGATTGGCCACGAGTCGGACGTGAGCGTGATCGAACTGGTCGCCGACCTGCGTGCAAGCACGCCGACGCAGGCGATGGTCGCCGTGATTCCCGAGCGGCAGGAACTCCTCACGCAGCTGGATGCCGTCTGGTCCCGATTGCGGGCGCTGGTGCGGCAGGGCATCCAGGTGCGTTCGCAGCATGTTCGCGGGCTCGCCCTGCGCGCGTGCCTGCGCGACCCGCGCGCCATGCTGGGGCGACCCTCGGAGCGATTGTCGCGAGCGCTGCTCCGCATGGGGCACGCGTCCAGTCGCCTCGTGGCCACGTCGCTCGAGCGGGTGCGCACGCTGGAATCCCGCCTGCAGGCGCGGGCGCCAAGACAGGCGGTCGCCGTGGGGCGCAACCGTGCGTCCGACCTTTCGCATCGCCTGGATCTTTCCCTGCGGGGGTCCATCCGGGCTCGCGCGGATGCGCTGCGTGCGCTGGCGGCGCGCCTGGAGGCGGTGGCGCCCGAGCGCACGCTCGCGCGCGGCTACTCCATCACGCTGGATGAGGATGGACGCCCCGTGCGCGATGCCTCCACGCTGTCCGACGGTGCGCGGATCACCACGCGGCTTGAACGCGGCATGGTTCGCTCGCGCGTGGAGCGGGGCGGGTAGATTCCGGTCCATGGCACGCAAGTCCGCCGAGCACGAGGCCGCGAACACCGCTGACGAGGCGCCGAACTTCGAGGCCGCCATGCAGGAACTCGAGACGCTGGTGGACCGCATGGAGCAGGGGCAGGTCTCGCTGGAGGACAGCCTGAAGGCCTTCGAGCGAGGCAGGGCGCTGGTGACCCGCTGCAAGTCGATTCTCGAGGACGCCGAGCGCCGCATCGAGCAGATGGGCCTGGACGCGCTGCCGGGTGGGGATCGGAACTGACGCACGCGATGCTTGCCGCGCTCCCCGACAGGCTCGTCATCCTGGTGCCCACCATCCTGCAGGCGGCGTTCTTCTTCGCGCTGGGTGCGAGTGTTGGAAGTTTCGTGAACGTGGTCGCGGGCCGCTGGCCCTTGGGGCAGGATTTCGTGGCGCCGGCGAGCCGGTGCACCACCTGCGGACGGTCGCTCGCATGGTGGGAGAACATCCCGATCCTCTCGTGGATCGCGCTTCGGGGCCGATGCCGCACGTGCGGCGTGTGGATCGGATCGGAACACGTCTGGGTGGAGTTCGGCGTCGGGCTTCTCTTCGCGGGCACGGTCGTGCTGCTGTACGGAGGGCTGCTGTCGGGCGAAGCCGAGTTGGCCTGGTGGGGGCGTCACGGCGCATGGGGTTCATCGCCCATGCTGCTGGCGGTGCTGGTGCTGTGGGGGTGTCTCGCCGCGGCCTCGCTCATCGACGCCGCCACCGGTTACATCCCGATCGGCATCACGGGTCTCGCCTTGACGGTCGCGCTGGTCGCCGCGGTGGTGCAGGGCGTGCTGACCGATCCATCCGCGCATGCCGGTTGGCCAAGCGGAACGCTTCCGGTGGCGTGGCAGATCATGGGTCTGGGAGGGCTTCTCGGCGCGGCCGTCGCCTGCGCGCTGCTCTGGTCGGGCATGCTTCCGCGCAGCTTCGCGTCCATCGAGCCGGATCGCGAACTCCTGCCTGCGGAGGCGCGACGTGAAGTGCTGCGCGAGACCCCGTTCATCCTCATCCCGGTCGCCGGTGCGTGTCTGGCACTCGTGCTGGTGCGCCCGGAGGCGCTGCCCGGACCGCTGGCGGCGTTGGGAACGGCGAGTGTCGGCATGCTGGTCGGCGGCGGCTCGATCTGGCTCACGCGGATTCTCGGAACGCTCGGTTTCGGTCGCGAGGCGATGGGGCTTGGCGACGTCCACCTCATGGCCGCTGCAGGTGCCGTGATCGGCTGGCGCGATGCGCTTCTGGCCTACCTGATCGCCCCGTTCGTGGCGCTTGGCTGGATCGCCGTCAGCGGCGCCCTCGCGCGCATGCGTGGTGGTGCCACGCGGGAACTGCCGTACGGACCACACCTTGCGCTTGCGGTGGCGATCGCGTTCCTGGGGCGACCGTGGGTGGTCCCCCTGGCTCGAGGTCTTTTCATCCCCACGCCTCCAGGCGCTTGACAATCAACCCGCTTTGTCGTGCAGTACCGCCGGCTGCGGACGCCGCGGCCCGCATCGAACGCACCAATCGCTGAAAGAGAAGAAACATGTCCCATCGCCTGCTTGCCATCGCATCCATCGGTCTCGCCATCGCGCTCACCGGCTGCAAGAGCCAGCCTGACGCGGCATCGCTCCAGTCGGAGAACGAGTCGCTGCGCGCCGAGCTGGCGCAGAAGAACGCGGCGCTCGAGGCGTCGGAACGTGAGCGCGCGGCCGCCGAGGCTCGCGCCGGCGACGCGGGCAAGACCGCGGCGAAGGGCGACACGGGCTTCGAGGACGCTGGCGAGGGCGCGACGGTGAAGCGCGACAGCGAGGGCGTGCGCGTGACTCTCGAGGGCGACGTGCTCTTCGACAGCGGCAAGGCCTCGCTGAAGGACAGCGCGAAGAAGACCCTCGCGAAGGTGGCGTCGGTGCTGAATGAGAAGTACGCGGGCAAGGCGATCCGCGTGGCCGGCTTCACCGACACCGATCCGATCAAGAAGTCGAACTACAAGAGCAACTATCACCTCGGCTTCGACCGCGCGTTCGAGGTCCGCGAGTACCTCATCGCCAAGGGCGTGGACGCCAAGACCATCAGCCTCTCGAGCTACGGTCCGGATCGTCCCGAGAAGACCAAGGCCCAGAGCCGCCGGGTCGAGCTGCTCGTCGTCGAGTGATCCACGGCCCTGCGGGCCGACATCCTGGAATCCGAGGAAGGCCTAGAACTTGAGTTCCAGGCCTTCTTCTTTCACCTTGCGCACCATCGCCTGCAGGTCGCGCAGCGTGATGGACAGGCGCTCGGCGGCCTCGCGCATGTCCTCGTAGAGGCGGGGATCGTTCAGGAGCCGGCCGACGGTGCCATCGCCCTCGCTCACCTTGGCGATGATGGACTCGAGCTGCTCGCCCATCGTGGTGAATCGGGCCTCGAGCATCGGCGGATTCTTCGGATCGATCGGCGCCATCGAGGCGCCTTCCGGAATCCGGAGGTCGATCTTGGCGCCACCGCCAAGCAGTCCGCTGCTGATGGTGGGACGCACCGAGGCCGGCACGGGATCCTTCAGCGAGAGCACGATCACCACCGGCTTGGATCCCTCGAGGTCCAGCGAGATTCCCTTCACCTCGCCGACCGGGACGCCCTCGAGCAGGACCTGGCTGCCACCCCGCAGGCCCATGGCCGCGTTGGCGCGAAGCGTCACGCTGTAGTTGGACTCCAGCAGCGGCGTCAGTTCACCGAAGCGCAGCAGGAGCCCCGACAGACCGGCGATGGCGCCGATCGAGCAGAGTCCGACCATCAGGTCCTGGGTCGAATGTCGCATGACGACTGAATCTACGCGGAACGGATGCTGCGGGGATGGGCCTGAACGCGCTCGATCTCCGCAAGTTCCTCGGGATTGGCCTCGCCCTTCAGGAACCGGCTCACGATCGGGTCCTCCGAGGCGCGGAACGAGTCCGGCGCACCCTCCAGCTTCACCTTGCCCTCGTGCATCATCACCATGCGGTCGGCGACCTTGAAGGCGCTCGCCAGATCGTGGGTCACCACGATGCTCGTGATGCCCAGCTCGTCCGCGAGCTTCAGGATCAGCTCGTTGATCACGTCGCTGGTGATGGGGTCCAGGCCGGTCGTCGGCTCGTCGTACAGCACCACCTCGGGGTCCAGCACGATGGCGCGCGCCAGGGCGATGCGCTTGCGCTGGCCGCCCGAAAGGTCCGCGGGCATCTGGCCGTACTTCTCCTCCAGCCCCACCATGCGCAGCACCCGGCGCACGCGCTGCTCGCGGTCCGCATCCGTGCCGATGCCGTGTTCCACCAGCGGGAACCCGACATTGTCCCCGACGGTCAGCGAGTCGAAGAGCGCTCCCTGCTGGAACAGGAATCCGATGCGTCGGCGCACGGGCCCGAGATCGCGCTCTCGCAGCTGGTCGATGCGCTGATCGCCGAACCACACCTCGCCCTTGCGCGGACGCTCCAGCGCCACGAGGTGCTTGAGCAGCACGCTCTTGCCGCAACCGCTCGGTCCAAGCACGACGGTGGTCTGGCCACGCGGGAAGGAGAGCGTCACGCCTCGCAGCACCTTCAGCGCGCCGAAGGACTTGTGGAGGTCGCGCACGCGGATGGCCGCCGGGAGCTGCTCGGGCATCCTCGTATCATCCCCGACGAGGCGAAGCATGCAAGCGACCCGGATCCTGCAGGGTGATGTGTTCAGCGTGGACCGCGTCGCGTGGACCGATCCTTCGGGCGTGGCGATGTGCCGGAACATCGTGCGGCATCCAGGCGCGGTGACCGTGGTGCCCGAGCTTGGAGACGGCCGACTCGTGATGATCCGGAACTGGCGGGTGAGCGTGCAGCGATGGCTCCTGGAGTTCTGCGCGGGCAAGCTCGAGCCGGGCGAGGCGCCGCTCGCGGCGGCAGGACGCGAACTGGAGGAGGAGACCGGATTTCGGGCCGGTCGGCTGGCGCCGATCGGGCGCTACCTCACCAGTCCCGGTTTCGCCGACGAGTGCATGCACGCCTTCGTGGCGCGGGACCTCACCGCCGTGCCGCGCAATCTGCAGCCGGGTGAGCGCATCGAGGTGGAGATGCACGCGCCGGAGGCCATCGCGCGAATGATCGCGGATGGCACCATCGAGGACGGGAAGAGCATCGCGGCGTTCGCCCTCTGGCAGGCGGTGCGCGCGTGAGCTGGTCGTCCGAACCACCCGAGCCGCAGGGGTTCGCCGGCGACTTCCGTGCCCCAAGTCCGCGCTTCGAGTCGCCGTTGACGTGGTCGTTGCCGCTGGTCCGCCTGGGGCCGGTGGCGATCCGTGTTCATGGAGCCTTTCTGCTGCTGATCGCCGTCGAGTGCCTGCGTTCAAGCCTTCCGGGCAGCGGACGCGTGCTCGGCTTCGGCCCGACGCTGGTGGTGCTGGGCTCGTTCCTGGTGCTCTCGCTGCTGCACGAGGCGGCGCGATGGTGGGCCATGCGCCGCGGCGGGTGGGATCTGGATGAATGGCTGTTGTGGCCGCTGGGCGGGCTTGCGGGACCGGCGGCGTCCGAGCTTGGACCGGCGAGTGCGCGGACCGAGTTGGCGGGCGTGGTGGCGATCGGTGGCGTCGGCCTGCTCGCTGGCGGGGCGCTCTACCTGCTCCGTGGCGATGTCTGGGGCACGGCGATTCCCGAGCCGTGGTCCTGGGATGGCTTTGCCCGACTCTCGCTGGCCGAGGCGGGCCTGATCACGGAGACGCTGTTCCTGTTCCAGTGGACGGTGGTCGTGATGGTGGCGCTGAATCTGGTGCCTGCGTTCCCGCTTGCTGCGGGGCGTGCGCTCGCGGCGCGTTGGATCGTCGCGGAGGGCTGGTCCGTGGGACTCATTCGCGCCGCGCGCCTGGGCACCGCGTGTTCGGTGGCCATGCTGGTCGCGGGGCTCGCGTTCGGGGCATGGACGCTCACGTTCGCGTCGCTGCTGCTCTGGAGCGCCGCGCGCGAGACGCTGGTGCGCGTGAGGGACTCCGATGGGTTCCAGGAACCGCCGGCGGTCACGCCGGCGCGCAAGGTGAGCGAGGCGGAGGATCAGGCGGAGCTCGACAGGATCCTGGAGAAGATCAACCGGTCCGGGATGGAAAGCCTGAGTTTCAGGGAACGTCGTCGGCTCAAGTCCGCCACGCGGCGCCGTCGCGAGGGCGAAGGCCCGATCCGCTAGGCTCGCACGATGGGCTTCGAGGATCGAGACTGGAACCGGAAGCAGGCTCCGCGCCGTGGCGGTCGATGGTCCGTCAACGGCTGGATCATCGGCCTCTGCGTCGCGATCTTCGTGCTGGACGGCTTTCTCGGCCTCTCGCGGACCGGCATCCTGATCGGGCGCTGTGATCTCGACGGGGTCGCCATTCCCGCGACCGAGGTGAGGCGCTACGAACCCTTCGGAGAGCCGCTGTCGCTGGCGCAGGCGAACCGGGAATTCCCGCCGGCGTTCGCCGAGGCCGCCGTGCGCGCCGCCGGGAAGGTGGGTGCGCTGGACTGGGCGGGCAGCGCGCGGGTGCAGGTGCTGTCGCGTGATGGCCAGCCCGCCGGCTTCGCCTACTTCATCCCAAGTTCCCCGCTGAAGACGTGGCTGCACTTCAGCACCAGCACCGCGCTGTTCGGCGACAGCGGCGAGGGCGCGATCTTCCCGCAGCTCTGGCGCTTCGTCGGCTTCCAGTTCCTGCACGCCAACCTGACCCATCTCATCTTCAACATGATGGGGCTCTGGTTCTTCGGCCCGGTCGTCGAGCGCTACCTGGGCGGCAAGCGTTACGCCGCCTTCTACCTGCTCTGTGGCATCTGCGGCGCGGCGATGTACCTGCTGCTCAATTTCCTCGGCTCGAAGGTGATGCTCCCGGGACAGTCCGTGCCCTTCCTGCTGCCGAACGCGCCAACCACGCCGCTCGTCGGTGCGAGCGCGGGCGTGTTCGGCGTGATCATGGCGGCGGCGTTCCTGGCACCGATGGCGGAGGTGCTGGTCTTCATGATCATCCCGATGCCGCTGCGGAACCTTGCGTACACGCTGGTGGCCGTGGCGCTGCTCACGCTCTTCTTCGGCGGCGACAACGCCGGCGGCGAGGCCGCGCATCTTGGCGGCGCCATCGCGGGCTTCTGGTTGATCCGCCATCCGCACACGCTGCACGCGCTCTTCGACTGGATGGGCACCTTCGATCCCACGAGCCGCTCGCGCCGGGTCCGAAGCGCGCGTCGTCGCGGCATGGACACCGCGGAGATCGACAGGATCCTGGACAAGATCCAGCGCGAGGGGCTGCACAGCCTGAGTCAGGCGGAGCGTCAGGCCCTGCGCGAGGCGAGCCGCCGCTGACCATGGCGGTCCGTCTGGAGATCCTGGCCCGCTCCAGCGAGCATCATGCCCGGCTTGGGCGGATCCACACGCCGCATGGCCCGTTCGACACGCCCGCGTTCATGCCCGTCGCGACGGCGGCGGCGATGAAGGGGCTCACGCCGGCGCAGGTGCGCGGCACCGGCAGCCAGTGCATCCTGAACAACACGCTGCACTGCATGCTTCGACCGGGCACCGAGCGGATCGCGCGATTCGGTTCGTCGCACGCCTTCATGCGATGGGACGGTCCGATCCTCACCGACTCCGGCGGCTTCCAGGCCTTCAGTCTGGCCGACCTGCGCACGCTCGATGATGACGGCGTGACGTTCCAGTCCTTCGTGGACGGGTCGCGCGTCCGCCTCACGCCGGAGGTCAGCATCCGCGCCCAGAACCAGATCGGCGCCGACATCATCATGGCGTTCGATGACTGTCCGCCGGCGGGCCCCGACGTTCCCGCCACGCGCGTGCGCGAGGCGATGCTGCGAAGCGTGGACTGGCTGGCACGCTGCAAGCGGGCGCACGCGCGTCCCGACGCGCAGGCGCTGTTCGGCATCGTGCAGGGGGGTACCGACCTGGCGTTGCGCCGGGAGAGCGCGGAGCGCACCTGCGCCATCGACCTGCCCGGCTACGCCATCGGCGGCGTGGCGGTGGGCGAGAGTCCCGAACGCATCGCCGAGACGGTGCGGCACACGGCGCCGCTGCTGCCGGACGACAGGCCGCGGTACCTGATGGGCGTGGGCTATCCGCGCGACATCGCGATCGCGGTCGCGGCGGGCGTGGACATGTTCGACTGCGTGCTTCCCACGCGGAACGGGCGCAACGCGCTCGCGTTCACCCGGGCGGGCACCCTGAGGCTCCGGAACGCGCGGTTCGCCGACGATCCCGAGCCGATCGAGGCCGGTTGCGACTGCGAGGCCTGTGCCGGCGGTTTCAGCCGTGCCTACCTTCGACACCTGTTCCAGGCGGGGGAAATGCTGGGTCCCACGCTGGTGAGCCTGCACAACGTCCGGCTCTACCAAAGGCTCATGCTGGACATTCGGCGGGCGATCGGTTGCAATAGGTGGTCTTCGCTCGCACAAGCCTGGCCCTGCCTCTCGGCAGCGCCGGGCGACACCTCTGGAGAATCGGAATGATCGCCCCTCAGGACGGCCCCTCGCTCGCTGGAACTCCCGCAACCCCCGCGCCGACCAGCGCAACGCAGGCAGCGCCGGCGGGCAAGGCTGCACCGCAGGCGGCGCCCGGTGCCGAGATGTTCTGGATCTTCATTCCCGTGCTCGTGGGCATGGTGGCGCTGAGCGCCTTCAGCGCGCGCAAGCAGCGAAAGCAGAAGGAGAAGCTGCTGGGTGGACTCAAGAAGCACGACCGCGTGGTGACCACGGGCGGCATGATCGGCTACGTGGCCGAAGTCAAGCCCGACGTGGTCGTGCTGAAGGTGGAGGAGGGCCGCGACGTGCGCCTGACCTTCACCCGCGACGCCATCGCGGCGGTCGTGAAGTCCGCGGATCCAGCCGCCACCACCGACACGCCCGCCGACGCGGCGTGAACACGGCGAACCCCTCCAGTCGAAACCTCGGAACACACGAATCATGAAGCGCCCCGGTCTGCATGTCCTCCTCGCTCTCGCCCTGGTCGGTCTGCTGTTCTGGATGGTCTGGCCACCCAAGGACACGCTGCGACTGGGCAAGGATCTGCGCGGCGGCGTCAGCCTGACCTACTCGGTCAAGCTTCCGCCCGACGCCAGCAGCGATCAGGTGCTCAAGCAGGTCATCGAGGTGCTGAAGCAGCGCGTGAATCCCTCGGGCGTGCTGGACATCAGCTTCGCTCCGCAGGGGCGCGACCGCATCGAGGTGGTCATGCCATTGCCGAGCCCCGAAGTGCAGGCGAAGCAGGCGACCTTCCGCGAGACGCTGGCCGCCCTGGTGAAGCGCACGCGGATCGATGTGGGTGAGCTGGAGCGGGCGCTCGTGGGCGGCGAGGCCGCGGCCAGGTTCGGTGGTTCCGACGCCGCGTTCCAGGCGCGCATGGCGGAGCTGCAGGACGCGTTCCGGAACCTCTCCGAGTCGAAGGCGCGGCTTGCAGCGGCCGGCGGTGCGGACGTGGCGTCCGCCGAGGATGCCGTGGCGAAGGCGGAGCTGGAATTCGAGCGCCTCCGTGACAGCGTGGCCTCGCGTGGCGTGAGCGAGTCGCGCGTGACCGCGATCCTGAACCTCGATGCGAGTCCGCAGGTCGAGCGTGACGCCACAACCGGCAAGCCGAAGAAGGGCGCGGATGGAGCCGTCGCGAAGGGCGCCAGTCCGCGTCAGCGCGCGCTGGACTCGCTGCGCGCCGAGTATCCCGCGGCGACCGCGGAGCTGGACAAGGTGGTCGCGTCGTGGAACGACTACGAGTCGATGCGCACCAGCCTGGACGACCCCGAGGATCTCAAGCGTCTCTTCCGTGGCGCCGGCGTGCTGGAGTTCCGCATCGCGGTGAGCGATCGCGCGCCGGAGGGCGTGAACCCGCAGCAGATGCGCGAGGAGCTGGCCAAGCGCGGGGCGGTGCCGGGCCAGAGTCCGGTGGCCGCATGGTTCCCGATCAACGACCTGAAGCAGTGGGCGGACACGCCGGCGCAGCGCGCGGCGCTCGAGCAGGATCCGGCCAGCTTCTTCGCGGCGCGGGACATGGTGGGTGGCCTGGCCGATGGCCGCGTGTTCGTGCTCCTCTACACCACGCCCGAGCGCAGCCTGACGCACTCGACGGGACGGGCCTGGTCGATCCAGCGCGCCTCGCGCGGCATCGACGATCTTGGACGAACCAGCGTGACATTCTCGCTGGATCAGGCTGGCGGGCAGGAGATGGCGCGCCTGACGGGACCCAACGTCAACAAGCCCATGGCCATCGTGCTCGACGGCCAGGTCTACACGGCGCCGACCCTGCAGAGCCGCATCGGCGGCTCGGGCCAGATCACGGGCAGTTTCGATGAGGACGAGATCCGGTACCTGATTCGCGTGCTCTCGGCCGGCGCCCTCGAGGGCCAGCTGAGCCCCGAGCCCGTGAGCGTGAGCGTGCTCGGCCCGTCGCTGGGTTCGGACAACCTGGCCCGCGGCCTGCAGGCCGTGCTGCTCTCGATCGGCGTGACCATGATGATGGTGCTGATCTACTACCTGGTGGCCGGCGTGATCGCGGACATCTCGCTGATCGTCAACGCGCTGGTGATCTTCGGCGTGATGGCGTTCATGGACGCCACCTTCACGCTGCCAGGTCTGGCGGGCATCGCGCTCAGCGTCGCGATGGCGGTCGACGCGAACGTCCTCATCTACGAGCGCATCCGCGAGGAGCTGGTGAACAATGGCGAGACCCTGCGCAACGCGATCCGCATCGGCTTCGCGCGCGCCTTCAGCGCCATCTTCGACGGCAACATCACCAACCTGATCGTCTGCCTGGTGCTGGTGCTCTTCGCCGGCACGGAAGTGAAGGGCTTCGGCGTCACCATGGCGATCGGCGTGTTCGCCACGTTCATCTCGGGCCTCTGGGTCACGCGCGTGCTGCTGAGCGTGTGGACCGGGCCGATGAACCGTCGATCGCTGCCCATGCTCCCGGTGATCGCGCCAGGCGTCGCGCGCGCGCTGCATCCGAAGGTCGACTGGCTGCGGCTGAAGCCGGCGCTGCTGGTGTTCACGGCGGCGGTGGCGGTGGTGTGCATGCTCGGCATCGTGCGCAAGGGCGGCGAGATCTTCGACACGGAGTTCCGCGGCGGCGTGGCGCTGACCATGACGACCCGACCGGCGAAGGGCGGCGAGGCCGCGGGGCCGGATGGGCGCCTGCTCCTGTCACGCGAGGAGGTCGAGAAGCGCGTGCAGGCCGTCGGTGCGGCGAACGCGTCGGATCCGATCCTCGCCGAGCTGCGCGGCGCGACGGTGCTCACGGTCGGCGCGCAGACCCAGGACTTCCGCGCGAGCAGCTTCCAGATCAAGCTGGCCAATCCCGCCGGTGGCGATGTGGACGAGAGCCGCATCACGAGCACGGCGACCAACGCGGTCGTGCGCGAGTTCTCGAACGAGCTGGAGGCCCAGTTGCCCTCGGTCTTCGCGGGTTCGAAGGACGCGTCGCACGCCAACTACACGTATGCGCTCGAGCGCGACCGGCTTGGCGACAACATCGGCCGTCCGGCGATCACGCGCCCCGTCGGTTCGTTCCGGGGTGGCGTGGCGGTGGTGCTCGAAGGCATCGAGCCTCCGATCTCGGCCGAGGCGCTGATGCGGCGCATGATCCGCCTGCGCAACCAGCCCGACTTCGCCGCGCAGGCGGGTCGTGACGTGGAGGTGGTGGGGCTGGACGCCGTGAAGGCCGCCGACGGAACCGAAGCGTTCCGCAGCATGGTGGTGCTCGTCAGCGATCCCGGCGTGAACTCCATGAAGGTCGACATGTCCGTCTGGGAGTCCACGCTGGCCGCGCCCGAGTGGAAGCTCGTGCAGGCGGCGCTGGGGCAGGGCAGTTCGCTGGATCAGGTGAGCAGCTTCAGCCCCGCGGTCGCCCGCAGCCTCGTTGCCAACGCGATCGTGGCGGTGGGTCTCAGCCTGGTGCTCATGCTCGGCTACATCTGGCTGCGGTTCGGGTCGCTGCGCTTCTCCACCAGCACGGTGGTGGCCCTGGTCTTCAACCTGATCGTCTGCATCGGCCTGCTGGCGTACAGCGGCGCGATCGCCCGAACGGGGTGGGGCTCCGCGATGCTCATCTCGGACTTCCGCATCGACCTGAACGTGGTCGCGGGCCTGCTCACGATCGTCGGCTACTCGCTGAACGACACGGTCGTGATCATGGACCGAATCCGCGAGAACCGCGGCAAGGCCCCGTTCATCACCCGGGCGGTGGTCAACGCCAGCATCAACCAGACCTTCAGCCGAACCGTGCTGACCGGAGGCAGCTCGATCGCCACCGCGGTGATCCTGTACGTCCTCGGCGGCACGGGCATCCGTCCGTTCGCATTCACCTTCCTGATCGGCCTGATCGCGGGCACCTTCTCCAGCGTTGCGGTCGCCGCGACGCTGGTCTACACCCGCCGAGCCGATCCAACCGCATCCGATCGTCCCAGCGAGGCCGTCGCGGCCGCGCTGCCCGCATGACCCGAAGGGGAGACCCCTCATGAACAAGCCCTTGAAGATGCTGCTCGCCGTCGGTGTGCTGGCGTTCACCGCCGCCGGCATGTACTACGCCCTGCTTGCGCCATCGAAGTCGAACGCGAGCGCTCCATCGAAGGCCAGCCGGCCACAGCCGGTCCCCGCGGAGCGCGTGATCACGCCCGGCGCCAAGGTGGGCGGCGAACTGCCTGGCAGCCTCCCCGCCGGCGCCGCACCATCGCCTGCGCTGAACGCGCCGGCGACTCCCGCAGCGACATCGGCAAGCGCTCCCGCAAGCAGCGGCTCGGCGGTGCCCGGTTTCTCGCCGGCCTCCGAGCCGATGAAGCCGCTACCGGCGACGCTGCCCGGTTTCGAGCCCGCCTCCACAAGCACCACAAGCACCACAAGCACCACAAGCACGACGGCGAGTGCCGCCCCGGCCACGCCGTCACCCAGCGCGCAGCCCGCGCCGGCGACGGCGGCTCCGGCGATGCCCGCGTCGTCAGCACCGGCAC
>Ga0164292_10000217_pt1 | contig 41150 bp, 59 predicted proteins | sample GEODES117metaG_FD_111486 | JGI IMG/M metagenome (GOLD analysis project Ga0164292, IMG submission 111486) | Eutrophic lake water microbial communities from Lake Mendota, Wisconsin, USA - GEODES117 metaG | ecosystem: Environmental > Aquatic > Freshwater > Lake | place: USA: Lake Mendota...
CAGCATTGAGTTAAGGCGCACTGCATCAACCAAACCGTTCATCGTGAAGTCGTATTGGCGGCATGCAACATAGGCTGCTTCTGCTTGACTCTTAATGTCATGGAATAAACCAGAACCAACCGAGTCAGTGAGCATATACATGATCTCGCTCCAGTCGCTAAAGACTCCAACTTGTAGTTGCAGGAAACCGTGCTGATCGCGGATTATCTCTTCGCTGATCTTGTTGTTACCTTTTAAGGAACCGTTGATGTGAGTGATGATTGGATTGTAGTCCTGCAAAACAACAGCCTTACTGATCTTACCGTCAAATTCACGCCAATAGATTTCGTATAGGTCAATCTTCTGGTTGACGCTCAAAGACCAGTTGAAGCCAGACTCACTGATTGTGCGGAAGAAATCTTCGCGGGATTTGTTATGCTCGCTGAATGCGCGGTGGAATCGGATAGCATCGATAACTGCGTCTACATTCCAGCCTAGTGCTTCTGCCGCTTCACGGTTTTGGATGACTTTGTAAAGTTCGTAGGGGGTTGGGCGGCGACGAACAACGAACTCTTCAAGATTGCTGAAATCAACTTTGATGTCATCTGGAAAAAGGAGGTCAGAAAGGAAGACGTGCTTGGGCATCCATCCAACTGGCGAGTCCCACATTCCGATTCCTTTGCCGTAAAGTAGCATGGATTCGATGTCTTGTTCCTTGTTGTAAAGGTATCCCGGCCATTCACGGATTGCTTGGTCGAACGCTTGCGTGATGTTTTCCGAGTGAACGTGCTTTTCTCTTTCGTTGCCGAATTTTGTTTTAATCGTGGCGCACGCTTGCCTTTCGGTGATGATGTCATAATAACTTGATTTCTGATTATTTACGATTGCTTCAAGACTTCCCCAGTTTACGTCACTTTGCCAAGGCAATTTCTTTTCAGCTATCTTACTGTAGCCAGTAGGGGGGAACCGCTTGTAACTCTTATAGATGCGGATTCTTTTATTTTCTCTTCCAGTATTGTTTCTCGCAAGATTTTCAGCGATGTTCCAAGCATGATTTGCGGAACTGATTCGTGTCTTGGGAGGCTCACCATCGGGGCCAAGAGTTAAAAGTGAAAAGTTATCGTTGCCTGTTGAAATCATTGTATAGTTATCGTAAACGATAATGAGTTAGTCAAGAAAACATTGTGTTAAGTTTCTGCCTGCGCTTTCCACAAGCAGCACAACCCTTTGCCTTTTTCTCTAGTTTTGTTCCTGTTGCTTTGTCTATGACGCGAGCGATGCCGTGTATAACATTTGCAACAGTGTCGCCTGTTTGCATCCAGCATCTTCCTTCTGGTTGCCTAAGACAAATCTGATGCTCAATATCATCAGCAAGGGTTGCTGGAATTGGATACTGATTTACATCCATATCTTTTTTTACGTTCGCAATGAGATTGCTAAATGTGCTTCCGTAAACGGTAGCTGGAAATTTCAGTGTCCCTTTAGTCAGTTCGTAACGATAGAACCATCCGCCGACAGGAGACAATTTAGGGTCTTTCAATTTCATCTTGTGTAAATATAGAATTATTGTTAAATGGAATTATGTCAAGCAAGAAAACGATCAATAAATACGGGATGGCTTTTCCAGACACAATGGACGATTTGAGTATTGAATTGTTCTGCTACTCAATAACCCGTGGTCAGTATGGCCGAACTTATTGCATTAAGAATAATATTGATCTAGGCGACTTTAAGTTACTGACTCCATTCGAGCATTTTATTAAAGCAGTTCAATTTCAGTGGCCTAACGATGTGTCTATAAAATCAAGAGGCTACATGAATACTCAGCTTCTTAGAACTATTGAAGAGCTTTGCAATAATGATGACGTGGTTCTTGCTGGAGCCGCATCTATGGGTAAGTCGTTTCCTGTTGGTCTTTGGATTCTTCTTGATTGGTGTTCCGCTCCTACCTGCACATCTTCTTGGGTTGCCACTACGACTATCGGTGCGTCCGAGGATCGTATCTGGGGTATCATCTCAAAGCTATGGAAGTGTTCGCGGATTAAGATTGGAAACCTAATGGACTACCGCCACATGATCGTATGGGGAGGTGGAGACGGTGGAGACCAAAAGGACTACAGTAACGCTATTAAAGCTCTGGCATTCCCTCAAGGTAACGAAGGACAGAAGGCTATTGACACAACCCGTGGTCGTAAGAACAGTAGGATTCGATTGGCCCTTGATGAGTTGCCAGAAATGGAGATGGGTGCGTTGACAAGTAAAGTCAACCTTTCTTCTAACGACGATAAGGTGTTTATCGGTATCGGCAACCCATCTTCTGGTGACAATCCGCATACACGTTGGTGTCTTCCAAGAGGGCAGGCTAACTTTGAAAGCGTGTCAATGGACATGGACAAGTGGGAAACCGAGACAGGCGTTTGCTTGTTCTATAACGGCATGCGTTCGCCAAACTTTCAAGCACCATCTAATGAGCCTCCACCATTCCCGTTCCTAATGGATAGGACAAAGCAGGCTCAGATGTTGCGGCAGTGCTACGGTGATGAGAATGCTGTTGACTATGTTCGTAACGCTATTGGCTGGTGGCCAAAGGCTGGCTTTGCTCAGACCATTCTTACTAGCGACTTGATACGTAACGCCAACACCGCAGATGAACCATTGTGGTCTTCAGAGGGATTAACCAAAGTAGCGGGATTTGATACTGCATTTACCGCTGGAGGCGATAGGTGCGTGCTTACAATAGCCAAACTTGGATATGTTCGCGGGACTCAAAACAAAGTAATGTTTATGGAGAAACAGCACGTTATCCAGCTTTCCGCTAGAGAGACTGCTGAATTTGAGAACCAACTTGCTACTGAAGTTGTCCGTATCTGCCGAGAAGCTGGTGTTGAGCCAAAGAGATTTGGTATGGACGTGTCCGGTGATGGCGGTAGGGTTGGGCAGGCTATTATCAGAGAGTGGCTAAAGTATGACCAAAATGGACATAGTATTGTTCTAATCTCTTCTATGGGTAGGCCGACTGACCGTATCGCGGCGGATGTGGATAAGCGTCCATGTAAGGATGTTTATGATCGTCTTGTATCCGAGTTCCACTATTCTGCCTATCACGGATTCAAAAGTAGAACGATATGGGGAATTGATTATGCCAGCGAGCTTGGTAGAGAGCTTTGCCTTAGAAGGTATACTCTAAAGACTCGCAAGATTTCTATTGAGACTAAGAATGATTTTAAGGCGCGAATTGGATACTCGCCAGACTGTTTTGTTGAGGGAACATTGATTTTGACTCCAAAAGGTCAAGTAAAGATTGAAAATCTAACGCCCGGAGATGAAGTGATTACTCCTTTTGGTGTAACAAAAATTTCTTTTATCCATGATGAAATTCACAACGAAATATGCAAAGTAGAATTTAGTGATGGAAGAGTTCTTGAAGGAAAAGGAAAACATCGTGTTTTTACATGGGAAGATGGATGGGTCAGGCTTGACAACCTTTCGGGCGCATATACAATAGAGTCTGAAGAAAGACTAATTGTATGGAACATCCTAAATTCATTATTCACAACGGACGCAAATACGGCATTCAAACAACGGGTCGATATTATCAAGACTGGAACAAGGCTACGGGCGAGAGACTTCTACATCGAGTCATTTGGATTGAGCACAACGGGCCTATTCCTGATGGCCTTGAAATCCATCACAAGAATGGCGATTGGACTGATAACAGAATTGAAAATATGGAGCTTCTTTCAAAAGCCGAACACATGCGGATGCATATGCAAGAAAGATTCAAAGACCAACATTATTACGCAAGGAATTTGGAGTCTCTTAAGCTTGCTCAAGAGGCGGCAAAAGAGTGGCACTCATCAGAAGAAGGAAGAGAGTGGCATAGAAATCATGCATACAACAGCATTCTCAAACGTGAAAAGTTTGATGGGTCTTGCAAGCAATGCGGAAAACCAGTCATCACACAAAACAAAACAAAATCCAAGTATTGTAGCGGGGCTTGTTTCCAAAATGCAAATCGTGAAAAGTATAAAACAGTTACCTATAAATGTGCTGAATGTGGTAAAGATTTTAACGGCGATCCTTACAGGAAGCGCGTTTGCTGCTCCAAAAGTTGTGCGATCATCAAAAGAAACAAGGGACGCAAGGGTATTAAACTTGGTCCTCGAAAATGATAATGTATATTATGCTAATGGAATCCTTGTAGATAATTGCGCGGATTCATTTGTATACGCCTTAGAAATCGCTAGAAAGAACGGACTTGTTTTTATCGGAACCGATAAAGCTGTTCCAACTAATAGGTTTTGGTCAAGAGATGAAAAGCCTGCGTTAGTTGCTGATGAGGAAGATTATGCTACTGATGACTGGGGCGAATGATTACTTTTTCTTCCAATCAATAGCATCGTAGTTTTCCCAATACTTTTTAGTGATTGGTCTTGGGCTATCCCCCTTACCTGCTGCGCTGGTTTTCTTTACGGAACTTGTGTTTGATTTTGATGTTGTGTTTTTCATATAAAATAAGTTGTAGCAGGAACGAGTATGCATCCTCTTTATAGGTGTGGGGTTGCCAAACTTATGGACTACCCAGAGTCCCCCCAGTTCGATGTGGCGTCGGATGGATATTTCCGTCCCATAACCGCTCATCCGGTAATTAGACACCTACCTGCTACAAAGTAAACTAAACTAGGGTTAGCCTTTGTCTCCAATGATTCTGCCAGTGTTTTAAACAGTGGGTGATTGGATTACAGGACGGGGCATGAAGCCCCATTTCCCCTAGTCTAGCTAAAATATTCTGATCGGACTAGACGCTACTCTAGCGCATCGGTTTTAATTGCACCCCCGACATTGGTGCTTGCCGTGTTTTGGCAGCGTAATGTATTTGACGGTTAAGGCGGTCAATGGCCTGCGTGTCCCTATAGCCAATGGCTACAGCACAACCCCTTGGGAAGTGGCTTCCACGCTGCGCGATCAAAAATGTTTCAAAGATCAAATCCGGCTTGAACTACCTAGCACTATTCTAGGATACCTTCAAGTTCATACACATTGGCAATCTCTTCAGTCACCGTTACCAATACCAATGTATCACCCTCATGGGTCTTTTCAATTCTTTCTATCTTTTTAATGTCGGACTTTTTTATCCAACAATCGACATAATCTTGGCGGAATCGAATCTTGTCCGGTTTCTCATCGGAGATAAACCCCTTGCAGGTAATGTATCCTTGGAACGATGAGTTGTGTTGTTCATTTATATTCATAAATCAAATATCCTTTTTCTCTTGCCCACGCTGGATTGTCGTGGATGTTGGTATGACACTGGCGGCAAACAGCCATGAACGTATCTTTGTTAGATAGGTTCTTACCCCTTTTACTTTTGTGATGTATGTCCGTAGCTTCTCCCCCGCAGACTTCACACCTTGAGCTTGATAGCAGATACTCTCTACGGACTGATGCATATTCTTTGTTTAGCTCCTTACGCCTATCGCTGACTGCGTTTAATTTCCCGCCTCGCTTTTTGAATCCAGATTTGGCGCGGAGGGGTGTTTTGCGTTTGAGCATAGTTCTACAATTTTTTGGACTTGATCTCGGTTCAAGATACTTTTGGCAGTTGTTTCAATTTGGCTGATAAGTTGTCCTGTAACCCCGATTGACCCTCCAAGCTGCCTGCAAGTTAGACCGAGCATTGCCCTTGTCTCTTTAAGCTGTTTGGCAAACACAAACCTACCAGACTGCTTCAACCTTTTTGACTCTTCGTAGGTTGACATGCAGGCTTCGTATGCGCCAATCAGTGGGTGGTCTAGTCTCATTTCCTGTGATTAGTCTACAAACTTTTGTTGACAGGTCAAGCATGAACTCAGATTATCGGTATCGATAATGGACAACGCAAAAGAACTCGTAGACCAAATTTCCACCTACATCCTCACATCAATGCAGGCTTCCGTCCTCATATCCAATCTAGCTCTGTCTAAGATTCTGGGTGAGGGTCTGGTTGTTCACTACGAGACTTGCGATGAAGACGGGCCTTTCATTACCCTTGGCGTAAAACCAAACGGGGAAGCTGTGATCTTCGTTCTCATGGAAAATGTCAGCAAGATTTACTTCCTAGAGTGCAGGGTGGATGAGAAGGAGGCTACTCTTGATAAAAAGATTTCCATTATCGAGATGCCAACATCAGAGGAATGCAACGAAGTGTGGGATAACCTTTTAGACGATCTTCCTCTGTGGACTAGTGGAGGGAAAGAAAAAATTGAAATAAAGTATTGACACGGTAGGTGTCGATTTCTAGGATGGTTGGCGTAGGGAGCAATCTCTGCCATCGGGGTGAGAGCCGATGTGAAGGACAAAATTAAATAAACAAATAAAATATATGATCCCTTGTGGTGGTTTCACCACTCTCATGCGTCAGTTGCCGCTTTTGTCCGCCACTACAAGGGGTCGCCTTTTTTTATGGACGTAACGATATACGAAAGATGCGAAACGATGGCATCTGGATTGCCAGAAGATTATCTGGTTGGATTAACAAAACCATCAGTGGATAGGATTCTGAAGATGGAAAACCCCGGAGACTGCTTGGCTCTTTACACTTTCTACTGCTACACAAGAAAGTGGCAGCAGAATAGTTCTGTATTTGCGACATCTGAATACGCAATGAATGGTCTTGGGTGGGGAAGAGATAGGTTTTCTCATGCCAAAAAACAACTCAAGAGTGCTGGTTTTATTGATGATGTTGTTAGAAAGGGGGAGGGTGGCAGAGTGGAGAAGTGGTATGTAGAAGTTCGGTTTGCACAGTCAGCCACCCTAGGGGTTTTCCACACTACGGAAAACCTACACTGTGGAAAAACCTCAGACAAATACCTAGGAATAGTAAATGAAATACCTAGTAATGGTATAGAAATGCAAATAGGCGTGGAAAACTCAGCAGAGGCTTCGTCTTCCACAAATGACTTTTTCAACACCAACGAAAGTCAGCGTGCTACCGCACAAGCAAGCGAAGCTAAAGCTTCTGATTCAAGACCCCCCCGTTCCATGAAGACACAAGGGTTGCGAAAATCGATCGTTCCCCCCCCAAAGCCAGACGGGATTACCGAGCAAACTTGGGAAGCGTTCTGCGACATCCGCAAGGAAAAGAAAGCCAAGATTACTCCAGCGGTTCTAAACATTATCAAGTCAGAAGCACAGAAGGCGGGTTGGCCGCTGGAAGATGCGCTTCGTGAATGTGTCCTCCGTGGTTGGAGAGGATTCAAAGCAGAGTGGGTATCCAACCAAAAGAAACCCCAACAAACAAACCAATCCTTTGAAGAGATAGATTGGTCAACCGTAAAGCCAAACCTCTAATTATCGGAACCGATAACCAATGAACACAGACACACCAATATTCCACCTCGGAGAAGTGGGAGCACTATCTCTGATCGCAAGCAACCCAAACATCCTAGCTACACAAATCTGGGATGTGGATTATTTCGCCATAGATGCCCATAGAACCGTCTTTGAAGCTCTCCGAGATACATACCAGCGGACAGGGGACACAAGCGAGTTCTCAGCCATTGCAGAACTATCCAAAAACGGGAAGCTAGAAATCATCGGTGGGGAGAATGCAGTATATGACATTCTCTCAGCTCACAAAATGAAACCATCTGACATAGTAATCGAGATGGCCAACGATTATCGGAAAGACCTAATCCGCTACAAGGGATACCGAGACACGCTCAAGATCATCGAGGATAACAGGAGGGACATCCAGCTTGCCAAGGCGGATTTGAAGGACATAGCCGATAAGATTGCCACTAGTCAGAATGATAAATCGCCAAACCTATCAAGCGTGAAGGAAATCGCTGGGCAGCTTATCGACCAGATGGAGGGGGCTCAAGAGAGAACGAAGTATAAGACGGGATTAGTCAACCTCGATAGCAAGATGAAAGGTGGGCTGCACGAAGGGGAACTATTGACAGTAGCCTCTGAATCGGGTGGTGGTAAGTCTATCTACATGGTTCAAGCTGGTTTAGCTAATATTCTTGAAAACAAAAGCGTAGCTTACTTCTCACTTGAGATGGATAAGACAGACATCTTGGAGCGATTCGTTGCATCCTATGCTGGTATCCCGGTTCGGGCTGCGGAAGAATACCGGACAATTTATTCAAGGGAGATTCCAAAAATCAGTAAGGCAATCTTGGAAATCAGAGACATGCCACTGACTATCGTTGACGATATTCTTGACCTAGACTCCATAATCGCGGAATCACAGAGACTATCCCTCCTTGGAAAAGCAGATGTGGTAATCGTTGACTATATCCAGATCGTGGAGAACGAAACCAGCGAGTCCCGCGAACAGACAGTCTCCGATATTGCTAGGAAGCTCAAGAACCTCGCCACAAGAATCAAGGCTCCTGTGATAACTGGCAGTCAGTTGAATGATGAAGGGAAGCTACGCGAGTCCCGCGCAATCAAGCAGCACTCAAATGCGGTAATCCACATTAAGCACAAGGATGACAAGTCCTGCATATACATTGACAAGAATCGTAGAGGGCCAAGGAATGTGTCCTTTTCGGTAAAGATGAACGGTGAAATCAGTAAACTAGAAGAATAATAAAAATATGAACAACGAACAAATTAACATCGCTATTGCGTGTGTATGCGGGCATTTAAATGTCCGTGTCTCTGAAAGCGGAACAATAATAGCATCTTCTGGAGTCACAAAAGAAGGTGGATATTACGGGACGCATGGTGTTCCAAATTACTGCAAAGATTTGAACGCCATGCACGAAGCGGAAAAGATTCTTTCAGAGGATCAAAGAAGTAGCTACAGATTTTATCTCTGCGAGATTCTCGATGTTCAAACCGGAATAGATGGTTGGCGCGTAATTAACTCGACCGCGATGCAGCGTGCCGAGGCTTTCATGCGAGCGATTGGAAAATGGGAAGAATGAACAAGGATCAACTATTCAAGCACGCCTGTAGGCTTCTAGATAAAGCGGGAGATATATGGGAGAAGGAAATCAAAGACAGGTATGAATACGCAGAGAAGTGTTACAGGGAGGCTATTTCAATCTACGATGAATACTTCAATGACAACAAAAAGGTATTGACAGATGAACTCAACCCGTTCTAACATTACTCAAATGGACACACCAGAAACAGAAGCAGCGGTAATCGCCTCTAATGGGCAATGGTCTTTCCTATTAAAAGCAACGTGTGAGCGTTTAGAGCGCGAGCGCGACGAGGCGCGACATAAACTTGAGCTTTGCATGGCAGCAAATAGTGATGTTGCAAGAATAGCCAAAGAGCGCGACGAGGCGCGGGAGCAAATTAAAGAGCTAATATACATCGCCGAACGGGCTATTGATTTAGCCGAGATTGATTATGAGAACGATAAGTTTGGAGTCGTGTCTGAACTCCGCTCTGGTGTAGAAGAAATCAAGAAGGATAAAAAATGATTAACTCCCGACAAAAAGGAAAGCGCGGTGAACGTCTTTGGCGAGATGAGCTTAGGAAAGAAGGCTTCACCGCTCGCCGTGGTCAGCAATACGCTGGAGGCCAAGACAGTCCAGACGTAATATGCGAAGAGCTTTCCAGTCTCCATCAAGAAGTTAAATTCGTGGAGAATCTTAATCTTGATAAAGCCTGCGAACAAGCTATGAGGGATGGTGGCGGAAAACCTTGGATTGTCGCACACAAAAAATCTAACAAGGACTGGAAAGTTACCATGTCGGCTGACCTGTTCTTTAAACTGTTACGAGATGGAATGGAAGGATTTGAATTATGAAAGGTAAAAAGAAAATAGCAAAAGTTATGCGGGAATACAAAGCTGGTAAACTACATAGCGGTAAAAACCCTAAAGGCCCGAAGAAAGCTCCAATTGTGAAAAGCCGCAAGCAGGCTATTGCGATTGCACTCTCCGAAGCTGGAATGTCAAAGAAAAAGAAGAAATGAAAAAAGGACTATACGCAAACATCAATGCAAAAAAGAAACGCATCGCAGCGGGTAGCGGTGAGAAGATGAGGAAGCCGGGTTCAAAAGGTGCACCAACTGCAAAAGCATTTAAAGAATCAAAGAAGACTGCAAAGAAACGGTAGGTTAGTTATACTAAATTTATACGTTTTAGTAGTAAACTATATATAACCCCATATAAATTGATATAAATGAAAAAAAGATTTACCAAGGTAGTTAAGAATCCAAAGACAGGTAGAACAAAGACAATCAAGTATGGGCAGGCTGGAAAGGCGAAGGATGGCAAGGATCGTATTCGTCCCGGCACGGCCAAGGGGGATGCGTATTGTGCGCGTTCGGCAAAGATCAAAGGTGACTGGAAGAATGACCCGAATAGCCCCAACCGACTGTCGAGGAAAAAATGGAAGTGCAAAGGCAGCAAGTCAGTAGCATGAAAGCGCGAATTATTGAAAGAACCTTCCAAAATGGAAGAAAACAGTATGTGATTCAACAACGCAATATATGGACATTGTGGCAATGGGCGGATATGTATTTCAGCATGTATCATCAAGCCTCTTACGATTCGCTTGAAGAAGCAGAAGAAATGTTCTGTTTTTGTGATGGATCAAAAATCAAAGAAAAAGTAATCCTAGAGAAATGATCTTCTCAAAGATTGGAAATATCCCTGTCCATCAGTATGTGCATATTGATTCGCGTTACACGCATCAAGAACCGTGTGGATTCGTTGAGGCGATGTGGGTGGGCATCACAAGTATCCCCGGAAGAGCTTGGGGAATTAACGTCATTCTTCGTGACGGTGGTGCGATGTATCGTAACGTTCCCCCTCATGCTATTTCGTTTTCTAAAAAAGGTAATGAGTGGTCTATCAAGCAAGCACAACTGTGGGACTGCTACTCATACGATTTCACCACGCTCGCAAACCCTCACCTGCGCGGTCTGCGAATGCAGGTTAAAATCAATGATGTAATCTTGTCTGGGGAGTATCTGTTCAACGTCACCCATGTTAATGACGGATGGAGCGATACGCCAGAGCAAGATAAAGATTTTTACTTTATCAAGCTAGACAACGGCAGGCTCACAATACAACCCACGAACAGAATCACATTTCGAGATGCCAGCTTTATCGTAAACGATAATTTACCGCGACTCAAATTACACGACACAGTTTACTCCTGCGAATGAAACACACATACCATATACTCGGCTTGCCACACACTGTTAGCTCTAAGCAGTTTAACGCATGTGCCTATACTCAAAAGGTGGTCAAGTTCGGAAAGATGATGACCGAGCGCGGCCACACGGTTATCCACTACGGGCATGAAGACTCTGATCTCCCATGCACAGAACACGTCACCGTTCTAACCAACGATGATTTTGAGAAGAGCTACGGTAGCCACGATTGGAAAAGTAAATTCTTTAAATTCAGCACAACCGACCATGCCTACCAGACGTTCTACCGAAACGCGATTAAGCAGGTAGCGCAGCGAAAGAAGAAGCATGATTTCATTCTTCCATTCTGGGGAAGTGGTGTTCGCCCTGTGTGTGACGCGCATCCAGACCTAATCACAGTAGAGCCGGGGATTGGATACGCTGGTGGACACTGGGCTAGATGGAAGGTGTTTGAATCCTACGCGATCTATCACGCATATTGCGGCTTAAAAAACGTGGGTAGCTGCAATCAAGACTGGTATGATGTTGTTATCCCAAACTACTTCGACCCAGAAGACTTTGAGTATAACACGCGAAAAGAAGATTACTTTCTCTACCTTGGAAGGGTCTATGACGGTAAGGGAGTCAACGTAGCGATACAGGCAACCAAGATTGCTGGAGTGAAGCTGGTAATCGCGGGTCAAAAGGAGGATGGATACAAGCTGCCAGACCACGTTGAGTATATCGGCTACGCAGATGTCCCGACTAGAAAGAAGTTAATGGCTAACGCAAAAGCATCCTTCCTTCCAAGTATGTATGTCGAACCATTTGGCGGTGTCCAGATCGAGAACCTGCTTTCTGGGACTCCAACGATTACTACTGACTGGGGAAGCTTCGCGGAGAACAATATCCACGGACTCACTGGCTATCGGTGCAGGACGATGGGTGATTTTGTGGATGCGATCAAGAACATCGATGATATCGATCCAGAGAATTGCCGCAGATTCTCCATGGCCAACTTTACTCTCGATAAGGTAGCACCGATGTATGAGAAATACTTCGAGGATGTGCTGGATGTCTACACTGGCAAGGGGTGGTATTCCGATGGTAATGGACTTTATGCGCTAGAAAAAGTGTATCCGTAAATAAAAATGTGTTGACAGGATTTACTGTCTGTGTAGGATTCTCTCAAATGTGCGAGAGAAACATTCTTCTGATTTTTCTAATTGCCGTAGTAGGCGCGGTGGCGTTAGACTTGATCAAGCTACTATCAAAATGAAAGAATCAAAACAGATCGAAATGTTCCAAGAGGATTTGGATAAACTCGTGGAAAGATACAGCAGCGAGTTTGACCTAACCCTAGCGTCCATGATCGGGGTGCTGGAGGTCAAGATACATGAGATTATCAAGAATACGATAGATCAATCAGAAGATGAAGAGGAAGAAGTAGAGGAAGAAGACGAATAGACTTTCAGTTAAACCAAGACAGAAAGGAACCATGAACACAAAAATAGTCGCTATGGTTGCGACAGCAGTAGCAATGCAAGCTTGCTCTAGTGTGAGCAAGGAGACATACACAGAGAAGAGAACCCTTACATATCCAAAAGGCGGAACACCGCATATTAAGGAAATGTATCTGAGGAATGATCCTCCAGATCAACAGCAGAACACCTATATTGGTTCTCACAACCCCCAACCGAGTCAAGCCATCCCCGTGGTAAACAACTACCAAGGAGACTTCGACTACATCAATCCAGACCTACCGCAAAAGAGTCTGGAAGAAATCAACTACGAGAATCAGATTCTTGCTGCAAAGGCATACAACAAATGGCTGGCACAACGACAATAAAGCCGTATCCAGACTGGTGTTGTTCCGAATGCGGGATTAAGCATGGTGTTAGGATAAACAAAGTATCAACATGGCATTACGGTAAGTGTGATTGCTGTGGAAAGAATAATCAAGTTACTGAACCAAGGGACTTTGGACATTTCCCGAACTGGTTCAAGGTTAAGAAATGAACATAAATAATAAATCAAAAGAAGAACTAATCTTCTTATATCAAGACATTCAATCTGAGAAAGACGCTCTTATTGAAGAAGTAAAGCAAGCTAGACAAGAAATATGGAAGCTGCATAACGTCATTGCTATGCAGGCTAAAACACTAAGCGAAAACGGACTAGAAGAATATATACTATGAAAGCTATATTAGAATTTGACCTTCCAGAAGAAGGCCCAGAACACTCCTACGCCTTAGCTGGAACAGACGCTCTAATTGTGATTGATGAAATCCTTGAAGAGATTCGCTCCAAACTTAAGCATGATTGCGGGTTTTTACACTCTTGGAGAAACTATGAAGGTAAAGAATGTTTTGGGGATTATGAGACCCTAGAGCAAGTTCGTCGTCTCATATACGATCTAAAGGCAGATAAACAACTACCAGAACTGGTATGACATGGGAGGAATATGCATTACATATTGCTGAGACAGTTAGTAAGAAATCAAAAGACAGGTGGCGCAAGGTCGGGGCCTGCATTCTTCGCGGCGACAATTCTGTTGCTGCTGTGGGTTACAATGGGTTTCCTACAGGGATGCCCGAAGACTGGACTGACAGGGATAAAAGAAGGCTATACGTTGTCCACGCAGAGCAAAACGCGCTACGATATTTACGCCCCGGTGAGGCTACTATGGCAGCGGTAACAACCCTACCCTGCAATGACTGCCTAAAAGCACTGAAATCATACGGTATTACCAAGATAGTATACAAGGAATCCTATGAATATGATAACAGCACATTAACACTAGCAGAGGAATTTGGAATAGAACTGAAAAAGATTACTTTATGAAATACGAAGAACTAGAAGAAAAGATCATTAATTGGGCAAAAGACAGGCAAATCATCCCTAACGCTACCCCTTCAATGCAGCTATTTAAATTCTTCTCAGAGGCAGGAGAGTTGGCAGACGGACACGCGAAATGCAAAATCGATGATATTATCGATGCTGTTGGAGATGTAATGGTATGTCTGATTAACTACTGCGAACTTCGCGGAATCAAGATAACAGACTGCATGGAGTCCGCATATAATGAGATTAAAGACCGAAAAGGAACCCTCACTCCAGAGGGAATCTTTATCAAAGAGTAAATTATCGGAACCGATAAAATGATATGTCCAAAGTGCAAATCAAAAACAAATGTCATTGAAAGCAGGAAGGTAGACGGGGTAACTTATAGGAAAAGAGTTTGCCTAAACAAGCACAGGTCTATAACCGTGGAGAGCTTTACAGATTCGTGGCCCTACCGAGACATACGTGTAAATAGGAAAAAACATTACAAAAAGAAAAAAGTGATCAGAAACCAAGTTGATGAAAACGGAAAACCAATATGGTTACAAAGGATAGAGGAGAAAATAAACCAATGAAAAATAATGATACACCTGATATAATTGAAAATATGGTGCGAATGGCGGATTTTTACAAGGAACAATCACACTACTACATGGATCAAGCCGAGAAGTCAAAACGCGAGCGCGACGAGGCGCGGAAGCAAAACGCAAAGCTTCGTAACATTGCAAAGAGGGCGATTGAAGCAATCCCTCATACAGAAGGATACGGAGAGTTTTCGTATGCACAAGGTATCCTCCGCGCCGAACTTGACCAACTCAAGGAGGGCGGGAAATGAGCAAACTTGCAATCGAATGGATTACTACACTAGGCGTTATCTTTTTGATAATCGCAGCTTTTGGGGCTGCTTGGCAACGGGATGAATTGAAGGTTGAGGCGGTAAAACGAGGTTTCGCAGAGTGGGTTGTTGATGCCGAAGGTGGCACAACATGGCGGTGGAAGGAGGACGGGGAATGAAAATTGAAATAATTAAAGGCTCCGAAAATCCGGTGGCGCAATTTTTTTCCGCGCCATCCAGCACGCCAGAGACGGATGCCTGCTTATCTGCGGCTAGAGGGGAATCGCTTGAAGACCTTTGCAGAAGGTTGGAACGCGAGCGCGACGAGACACAGAAGAAATATGACATTCTCGCAACAGAAAATATGCTTGAAGTTAATAAGTTATGCAATGAGCGGGACGAAGCACTAAACGCAATTCATACCTACAGGTGCGAAGTTGAGGCATGGGAGATTCTGAATAAAACAAGGCAAGAGCGTGACGAGGCGAAGCATGAAATAGAAGGGTGGAAAAACAAGTGGGAATGCGCGGTAGAGATGGCAGCAAGAGCGGAGAATGAGAGAGATGAGTATAGGGCATTACTAATTAAGCTATACAATGACATCAATGTTCTCCACACAGGTGATGCTATTAGAGAGCTAACCCGCAAGTTCAGAGACGAGAACTTTAATTGAGACTCAAGGAAATGAAGAAGAGTGAACTATGGGCTAAATACGTAGAGAAAAACCCATCCTTCGCGGGGGACGGTAAAGTAACCCTATCCGCCGCTGGTATAAGGAAACTATTCAACCAAACATGGGATATAGCATTCTACGACGGGGAAGATGATGAACCAAGGACAATCCACAACTCCAACTCCGTGGACGATCTAATGAAAATATTCGGAATGAAATGACTCAAGAACAAAAAGACAGGCTAGAAGAACTACACAGGGCCATGGAGTATATAGTCGAAATGAAGTCCCAAGAAGCCTACTTCACCGCCCTAGAGAAGAATGACACCAAAACCCTCCAAGAATTAAAAGATTACTTATCATGGAAGACCACCTAGCCCGCGAACTACAGAGGCTATACGCCCGCGCAGTAGAGAGAGCCTACACAGTATCCCAAGTAAAGAAAGAACTATCCGCCCTAGGTATAGAGATAGAGACTACCAACCCAATAGGCATAATGGATGACATAAGGAAACTCATCCAGAAGAAGGCTAAATAATATGGGGTGGGTAAGAGAACACTAGGGGAGCTAGGGACACTAGGGACATAGAGAAGCTAGGGACATGGGGGATGGGGAATGGGGAAAAATGGAGTTTCTGTAAAGCTATAGGTCTTTTATGGATGTTAGTAAGCCAGAATCTGGGTGCATGGGGGAGGGTGGGGGGACGGGTCACGCTCTATAAGAAAAGAGATTCCTTTGATCGTGCCCTATGCCTAGCCTATGCTGTGACACTATGATGTTGTGCTATGGTCTGGCCATAGAGATGCAAGGCATGATATGAGGCATGGTCTTGTTGAGACTGGCTAATGCTGGAATGATGTCCATTATCGCAATGGTGTGTTATTTGATGTTATCAATTCTCAATAAGCGTGTGACATTCGTTGATCGAGAATAGCGAATGAGGTTCGCTTATTGAGACTGATTCTCAACAACAGATTGCATTTAGTGTAATGAGATGTTGAGATGACACTGGTTCTTATTGAGACTGATTCTCAATAAGGAGATGGGGAGGGATATTAAAACAACGCTAGTGTTTTAATGAGACTGAATCTCAAGAAGGCTGATTCTCTCGCTTTCCCCTTCTCAGTCTCAATAACTCCCTCTTATTGAGAATGCCACCTCTTTTGCCTCTTTTATCAATCCATCTGTTATATTGGCACACTAGTTGCTTGCAACGTGTTTGTTGTTGCTTGGCATGCTTTATGCTTGCACCCATGAAAAATAATTTACTCTTTTCTCATCTTTTTCGTTGACGTGTGATGCATCCTTGTGTATTGTCATCTCAAGTCAATCGGAAAGCCTGATCAATGCTGGCTCTGAGAGACACAAACCAAAAACCGAAACCACACACCATGACAAAAAAACAATTGATCCAACTTGCAGACCATATCCGCCTATCCAATAAAGGCACATTCTCGCAGGAGGCCATTAGAGAGATTGCGAGGTTTTGCGCCTCACAGAATCCCGCATTTGATCGTGAACTCTGGATGGACTACGTTTCAGGAAAATGTGGGCCAGGCGGCGGTAAAATAAAACATTAATAAATCAACCCATAAACACACACTAGAAAACCATAAAATGAAAACCACACTATCCACTACACAAGCCGCTCAAATGCTCGCCGATGACGAAAACAGCTCTTTCTCTATCGCTGGAGCTTTTGCCCTCGTTGAGTATTTAGAGCAAATGGAAGACGATTGCGGGGAAGCCATCGAGTTTGACGCCGTAGCCATACGTTGCGATTACTCAGAATATGAGAGCCTGCAGGACTGGGCGCATGATTACTTCTCTAACGCTTGGCAAGAGCTTGGCTTTAATGAGGAGGAGGAGATTGATGATGATGCGTTTGATTCTGCCATCCGCGATTATATTCAAGACCGAGGCCAACTTATCGAGTTTGAGGGCGGCATCATCGTTTCATCGTTTTGATTATCGGAAACAATAACATGAATAAACTACACAGCAAACTACAGTATGACCGCGCAAAGGACCGCTTTTTCAGCCTTTTGCTCATTCTTTCAATCGTAATAACAGCCCTTATATTCATTAACCTATGACAACACAACACACACCCGGGCCTTGGAAAGCTCAAGGCTGGAACGATTTAGTTGTAAATTCTGCAAACGGCGACACAATTCTTGCTTGTCCCGGTTCTTCAAGCGGAGGTATCGATGAAATGCAAGCAAACGCTCGCCTGATTGCTGCCGCACCGGAATTGCTGACAGCGTTGGAATGGGCGCTAGAGCAATTGGAAGATGATTTAGACCCCGATTATCAATTGGCCTTTGATGCTGCAATGGCAACCGTCCAAAAAGCAACGGTCATTCAATAAATACGTTGCCGGCAATGTTGTGCCTGTAGTCCAATCCTACTAGCTCAACATTCTCGATACCGACAACCATCAGCCTTTACGTTAACTTTTTCGCCCCTCCGATAGTGATTTTTTTTACTCTCTTTCACCTTCCTCGCAAGTGCTTTCACTTCCCTTGTCACTTATGACTTTCTGGCATTCTGCATTGGCTGCAATAATTTCAGCCTCAACAACTTGCATTTCGCTCGCCCTACTTGGCGGGATGATATGCAATGCTACCATTGCATTTAGACTCACTGCCGATTCATCTCTTACTTGGTCAGCCTTTAAACCGTAGCTTGTTTCCGCCGCATCAAGATACTTCTGCAACATATCCAGATACTCCCGCAATTCTTTCACGCTTCCCTTAACCTGCTTCTCAGCTATGGCACTCCGCAACCGCTCCAATTGTCCGAATACAAACTTATGGTGCTCCTCCACGCCTGCACTTCGTTTATCAATGATACCCTTTTCCATTCCCGCCAGTGCTGCCGCTTCAACTTCCCTCCGTTTCTTAACCCAGCCATTCCTTGCCGATATGTTTTGCAGATACCGCACGTTTAGCCCTTCAAACTCCGGTAAGGCGCATATCTCCTTTGGGCTTTTTCCAGATATTATCAGAGCTTCAAGCTTTCCCCAGTCCCATTTTTTCACCGCACTTTTCGGATTTACCATGCGGCAATCATAGCAAATAAATCTGTATTTACAAACCAAAAAACCATATGAGAACCTACAACATACAAAACCAAAAACCGTTGTTTCGATTCAAGCATATCGAGGAAAGCCGACACTCTGCAAAGCGTGAGATTGTGCAATCATTAGAGGCAGCCTGTGACGCTCACGAAGGCACTGATTCGCTTATACTTCTCCAACTACAGTTAGCACTCAAGAAAGCGAGGGAGCTATGACAACGCACGAGCTTATCTCTCGGCTGGAGTGGTCTCATCCTATCCAGCTTAATACCAAGAACGGTGTCCGCCTGCTTAAAAAGGCTCCCATCGATTCTGATTGGTGGCCGCTTTACAAAGAGAATCAAGAATTTCACCGTCAAACCATGCGAGATGCGGGTATCTCTATTTCTAAATACAGTGGCGAGTGGACGCTGACTTGGTGGAGTGATTCTGATCTCAAGTTCAAGCACGTTCCTTTAGACAATGTTATCGACTCCGATAACGAGCCAGCCGAGGAAATTGTGCTGCCTCCGCTTATCAATGATTCCGTCCTCTTTGAGTATCAGAAAACATCAGTGGCTCTCGGCGTGCGTAGTATCCAGAAATACAATCGGGTGCTTTTGGGTCATTCTACGGGTGTCGGCAAAACATTCTGCGCCCTCGGCATTGCGCGGGAGTTAGGAAAGCGGGTTGCTGTAATTTGTCCGCTTGCAGTAGTTACTTCATGGTATAGGGCCGCAAAAACGATGAATGTTGAAATATATGAAGCGGTTGGTTGGGAATTTTGTAAAACAGGAAAGTCAAAAATAGGGAAATGGTCTTGCTCTGAAAAGAAAAAGTTTATTTATGAAATACCTAATGATGTTATACTTATATTTGACGAATGCCATCGCGGAAAAGCAAATGGGACTTCCCAAAACTCATTTCTAATAAGGGATAGCGTTGTTCAAGACGTTCAAGCAATAGCCTTGAGCGCAACTATAGCAGATGATCCAACAAAACTTTGGGCCTTGGGCCAATTTCTTGGATTACACCAAGGAGGCAAAGATTACTATAGGTTTTTATCTTCTAATGGTTGCAAAAAAACAAGATTTGGTTTTCAGTTCCAAGGAGGCAATCACTACTTAAAACGGCTTCACCATAAAATTTATCCAGAGAGAGGGAATCGACTAAGGCATTCTGATTTAGGTGATCAATTTCCAGATACTTTAATAGCCGCAAGAGCCTTTGACATGGAAAACACTCGCGCCATTGCTTCAGAATATGATGATCTATGCCTGCGAGTTGAAGAACTGCGACACGCTGAAAACTTTAGTGCGAATGTTTTAGCAGAACAAACACGAGCAAGGCAAAAAATAGAATTGTTGAAATCGCCTTCAGTTGCTTCATTGGCAAAGGATTATCTTGAAGAAGGAAATAGTATATTCATAGCGGTATCTTTCCGTGAAACAATGGAGTTCTTGATGAAAGAGCTAAATACCGATGCAGTAATTTGCGGAGGTCAATCTAAAATGGAAAGGCAGGGAGCAATTGATTCTTTCCAGAGAGACAAGGCCCGTGTGATAATTGGAATTTCTGCCGCATGTAGGGAGGGAATTTCACTCCATGACTTGAACGGGAAGCATCCAAGAGTTTCTTTGATATTTCCTCAACCAAGCGCATACGATCTTCGTCAAGTTCTAGGAAGGGTTCACAGGGCGGGAGGCGTCACAAAAAGTCTGCAATACATCGTGTATGCGGCTGGAGTTCCGATTGAGGAGGATACTTGTAATTCATTGGATAAGAAGATAAAACGCATGGATTTACTCATGGATGGGGAATGTGACCCATCAATTTCTTTAGCTATCTCCACAAAAAATATCTTGCAGTAAATTATAGTTTAATTTAACTTACACAAATCGGCGTGAAACCCCGATTAACGTAAGATTAAATTTGAACTATAAATATACCGCCCTTGCATGGTAAAGGTTTCACCTGTCATTCAGACAGTCTTGTGGCCATGCGGGGGCGTCCTTTTATATATGAAAATAAAACGTGGAACAATTAGAGAAGATGGAATGGTGTTTTGGGGATACCATCCTGATTGCAAGAATGGTGAAAAATGGATGACAGAACATGATTTCAAAAAAAATAAATCAGATAGAATCAATAAAGTATTTAATGCGAAAAAAATAAATGGAGTTAGAAGGAGCGGAGATACTAGGGAAGATGGAATGATTTTTTTGTGTTATTGTCAAAGTTATGCAAATGGTGAAAGGTGGGTTACGAAAGAAATATTTGAAAATATAAAAATAAAACAAAGAGCCGCATCTAAAAGATATTATTGGAAGAATCCAGAAAGAGGCAGAGATCAAACTAGAAAATGGAGGCTAAAAAATCCTAACAGTGGTAAAAAATATTTTCAGTCAAATAAAAAGAAAATTTATGATTCTAGAAATGATAGAATGAAAAAAGATCCATTATTTGCATGTAGAATGCTTATTCATAATAACATAAAAAACTCGTTGCAAAAAATGGGATTCAGAAAGAATACTAAAACAGCCGATATTCTTGGTTGTTCGTTTGAAGAATTTAAATCTCACATCGAATCTCAGTTCGTTGATGGAATGTCTTGGGATAATCGCAACCTATGGCACATTGACCATATCATGCCTGTTTCCATGGAAAAAACAGAAGATGAGATAATTAGGCTTAATCATTATCGCAACCTTCGTCCTCTTTGGGCAAAGGATAATCTTTCAAAATCAGACAAGAAGCTGGACACCCTAGTTTTATTTTAAGCAAACAAAAATATCTTGACATCGTAACATGGTGAGCTAAAAGACGATCAGCTATAGCTCAAAAAACCGAGGGCCGCACGGGACTGATTCTCCCATGCGGCTCTCTCCTTTTTAGAAAATGTTGGGCGTTTAACTATGTGGTTCCCGCCCCACGGTGCTATGAATAACCAGCTACCACGCCGCCACATTCACCGAAATATTTTCCCCGCCACTAACCAACCTACTCTTGGCGTGATCCCTCACTTGAGGGCAGGCTAATGCCCACGGGGAAAGTTGTTATTCTGGCTTAACTACCTTTGCGGTTTGTCCGCTGATGTAGTAGAGCAAAACTTCTTGCAGCTTGTCGATGGCTCGCATCCCCTCAAATTGACGGGTTTCTGTGCGGACAATCATTGTAGCTGTAGCATGAAGTAGCGAAGACATGCCTTTGACAAGCTCATTTGTCTTATCGTTGCTGATCTTAGGGAAGCTAAACTTCTCTTCCAACCATTGTTTGAGTTGAGCCTGCTGTTTAAGCTCTTCGTCTGTGTGATCTTGCTTTTCGCTCATATTATTTTCCTTTAATGAAATTTAGAAACTCCCCATTTGCTGGATCGAACCAACGCTTTCCTGCGAGGTCGATAAGTAATTGGTGTGGTTCAATTTGTTCTGGCATTTCAGTAAGCACTTCCGAGTTACTGGTGTTGCCGACATTGAGAAGAAGGTAACGGTGCGGCTGTGGCCTGTCAACATTTTTACCTTGTTCCTCTTTGACTCGGTTGCGAACCTCCGTGCTAGACAATTGCTCGCTCTTCGCTTGTTCCAAAAGCAAACTTTGCTTTTTGAGCGTTTCTTGCGCTGTTCCGAAACTAGCGTTTCCAATCTCCCTGTAAACTGAGAAGGGAAGCATAGGGTCACGCTTACCATGTTCAAATGCACGGCAGGCACGGGCATAACCGGACACTGTGCTGTAGCTTTTCTTAAACTTACCGCACAGTTGATTAACTACGTCATCGTGTCCAGCATTCTCCAGCGCAACCACGGCATCACCGATAATCCACTGGCTACCAGACTCCAATGCTAGACCGAACCCAAACGCTGCAACCCAGTCTTGCATGGTTACATCGCCACGGGGAACGCACTGTGTCATTCCTTCTCCCAAGTCAAACTTCTTAGAGAAGGATGATAGTTCAATCCCGTCTGAGATACTATTTACTAGGGCCAACGATTCTTTGCTTTCTTTTGATACTTCCATTTTGTTTTCTGTTACAGGTTCTACAACCTCGATTTGATCTTCTGCTAGTTCTTCTGCATACTCCAAGTCACCAGCTAGTTTCTCGTAAATGAGAACGATTTCGTCTGGCACACTGTCGCCGGGGTATTCATCTCTCTGCACCATATTAAACAACTTTCTGATGTGGTCTATGGTGAGCTTAATTCCTTGGTATTCAGCTTGTGCCCAAGCTAATACTTCTACCAAGTATCTATCTTGATTTACCAATTCTCCCTCATCTACAGGAGACATAAACATTAGTTGCTTTTTCTTTTTCATGTTAAGGCTTTTGATTTTATTGAGTTTGAATCGAGTGATAGGCATTCACAAAGTCTTTCAAAGAAGTCACTTTTGAAAAACTGGATTGCTGAGTCGTGATCCATTTGGTTTTGTTTGTTTCTTGATTCACACTGAAAACGCTTATCAATTAATTTTGTGTCTTCATACGCTTGTTGAATAACAGCGCACCACAAGTCTCTAATTGGCAAGTCTTCCTGCTTAGTGCTTATGTTATACCTCATCTGGTGGTAGTAATACTAATCCGTATGTCCATTGAACCATAGCTAGAGCGATACCAGCCCTTGGAATGCAATGATATTCTGAGTTAGGGTTAAGCCATCGTGATACTTGAACCTGTCCAGATCGAGTTTGTGGAATCTTCTCTGAGTCTGGCAAGAAAGTGTTGAGCAACTTTACTAGAATGTCAGTCGTAACTTTCTCTTTCTTCATCTTGATCTTCGTGGCTTTTGTGAGTTGATCGTATGTTACCATTCCACATCTGGAAGATCATCATCTCCAGCCTCATAAATGTTTAGGTCGATACCTGCTTGCTCAACACACTTTGCGAATGGCGTGTTAAACCCTTTTTCGAGGTAAAAGGCATACAGTTTTTTCAACGCTGGCTTACCGATTGATGCCAGTGTTTTGCCTTTGTTTGTTCCACTTGGGACGATTGCCGATGCCCAGTCAGCGGGGTCGTAGGTTGGCTCAACCTCTTTCTTTGTCTCCCCGATGTGAATCCCCTTGCGGTTAGCCTCGATAAATACCGATGCCACGTAGGAGCGAAGCGTTTCTTCGTCGTAGCCCTTCTTGGCGTATGCTGCCCTTACTAGGTCGTTGACGTAGAGATGTTGCATTACTAGGTCATCCAAGGTTTTATCAGAGTTATCGGTTCCGATAGTCTGCTTGGGTGTATCGGTGCTGTGAGTCATTGGAATGGCATCTGCCTCCCCAAGCTCAACCTTACCCGTCTTGGTTACTTTAATCACGTCACGGTCTACCTTTGTGCCGTCCTTCTTGGAGAAGGATTCATGGTCTAGGGTAACTCCGGTGAAACCATGCTTGCCACGGGAGCAAGAGATGGTGACTACTTTCCCTTCAAGGATGCTCGCGTTCTGGTTGTTCTCAAAGAACTTCAGTCCGTAGCGTTGCCCGTCAATTTCAATCTCACCGCCTTGGATTTCAAACTTTCCTTTAGGCCCAGTAAATTCTTTAGGCTCCCAAAGTTTCGTGATCTTTCCAGTTACGGATTTAATTACTTCTTTCTGTTCTATGTTTGCTAGTTGGCTCATTGGTTTTGTTTTGGTTTGTATTTGTTTATGTGCTGCCAGAGTTTGCATACGCTTTTAAACGCCTCAAACTCAGATTCTAGTGTCTCTTCATCATACCATGCGTCACCGATTCTTCCCGGTTCTGTGGTAGAGATGTAGAGGTTCACGCCTCGGCTGGCTCCAGCGATCTTGGCATAAGCTGCAATCTGCATTGGTTCTTTGCCGTATGGCGCAATTTTGTATTCTGGTTTCGTCTTTCTTGATTTATAGTCCAAGATATGAAGGATTCCGTCCTTCTCAATGAGAGCATCGGTTGTTCCCGCATAGCCTACTTCACTGTTCACTAACCGTAGTTCGTGCTTTAGGAAGCGGACATTATTCTGCGACACCCATTCTTTAACAGGTGCAACGTATGGCTCCATGTGCGGTGCGTAGGGTAGACCTTGGAAATGATTCTCAAGAGCTTTGTGAATCTCTGTTCCTAAGTCTGCCGCATCCGATACCTGCTTAAATGCGTCTTCGATGATCCTTGCACAGTATTGCTCATCAGATTCATTTGGGAATCTTGATAGGGTTAGGCTGGCCATGAAAACTTGATTCTGTTTCCAGCGGTCAAGCTCCGGTGATGCCAATACCTTCATTACTGTAGTCACACTTGGAAACCATCCGTGCTTCTTCGCGTCACGTAGAGTAGTGGAACGTGGTTCTCCTTTAGCTGAGAGGATAGTGTGCCTAGCCTCCCCGTTGATGTCATACCAATGTCCTGATGATTCTATTGGCATGATTCGCATTCCTCCCCGTCAAGGTTGCAGGTTCTTGTGATTGGCTCACAATCCATATCATCTTCGATGTCCTCAACGGTGTCGCATACTCTACGCATTCCGTATTGGTCATCCTCTAGGTGGGATTCGTCAATCATTTGCGTCCTCCTTCCAACGCCATGTTGTGCCGTCATTTTTATCGAAGACCCATTCCGCATAGCCTCTATCTACTGCTTGCTCTCGCAATTTATTACGTTGACCTGATGTAATAAATAAAAAAAGAGTGCAAAAGAATAGATAGCAAACGAGAGAAATGTTTATGAAAGCTTTAATTTTATCTTTCATTTGTCTTCATCCCCCTCAAGGTAAGTAGCTGTTACAATTTCAGCGATGCCTTTATAATGCTTGGCGAGAGCGAGCACGTCTTTCGCGCTCTTCAATTCTTCGGGGTTAAACTTGCCTTGGTTGGCAGCCGCCTCGATCAGTCGAAGGTATGATTCCTCTTGGAGTTTCTTTTGTTTTAGGTTGTTCATTTGGTTACTAGGTTTTTGATTTTATCAATCAGTGTTGCCAGTTTCGATGTTGCAGGTTGCTTCGTGCGGCAACGGATTTGAAGCTGCTGCATGTATTGCGGTTCGATACACGGACGCTCGCCGTAGTATTCTTTTACGTTGTAGTGTTTCATTGGTTTTACCCTCGTTGGTATTGCGAGAGTGGCAACAGATATATTGAGTCTGTTTATTTGGGTCAATACTTTTTTTCAGATTTTTTTATTATCGATTTCGATAACTGGAAAGGGACACCCCCGCAAGGCGAGAGTGCCCCCCAATACCAATGAACACACGTGCAAGCCGAAACCCGCACAGCTAGTGTTTATCAGTCTCTACGGGGAAGTCAAGGATTTTTTGGTAGGTCTTGCAAGACTGTCGGCATAGACTCTGCAATGGCGTCAATCTCATCCAACGGAACTTCGTTGCCGTTGAGTTCTGATCTTCTGATTACTTCCTTGCTGACCTCATACGGCATGTATTCTCCACCAGCAATCAGTGACGCTTCACGCTTCGATATGCGGATGTCGTTCATCAACTCGATTGCCTCATCCTCAGTGGCTCCAGCCCTGCGGACTGCCATGTAATCACGATACATTTCCTGCCAGTTTTCAAACCTGCTTTGCTCTGCCACTCGGTATGCCTCGATCTGTTCTTCCGCTGTTACTCTGCGTCTGCGGGTAGAAACGTCACGGAAGATGCGTTCTGATTCGTTCTGCGCTTTATTAAATTCCCATGCCCTGTTCTGGAAGGCTTGCTTCATGTCAAGGTTCTGGAATCGAATACCAGTAAGCTCGGAAGCAATCTCTTTGACTGGTTCTGGTGCGCGTGTTCCAACCGTCTCGCCGTAGATTGCAGGAACAATACGCCTGCGGATACGGTCAATGGTTCCCGGTGTGAATGCTTTCCCAAACACATGCAAGAGAACATCGGTTGTTTGAGTGGAAAGATCAGCCTCTTCATTGTAGACCTTCTTGCCTGTCTCTGTTTTGTTTCTTGCTGCATCAATTATAGAAGCAGATACTGGTTGCCAGCTTGTAAAAGGCTCCAAGAAAGAACCCACCGCATCTGTCAATACAGTCAATGGGTTTTCTCCACGGGCAAACCCGCTTAACATTGCAACGAATGGATCGGTTAGAGCGTTGTAGGGGGAAACGTAGGAAAGGTTAATGTAGTTGTAGACTCCTTGCTTGTCTTTCGGAAACCATATCATTGCCGCATCCTTTTCCCATGGTGGAAGCATTCTGCGGACATCCTCTTCTTCTTCGTCCGTGATTCCAGAAACCATTTTGGATACTGCGTTGGCAAGGAATGCTCCGATAGCAAGCTGCGCCATGGTTCCAGCAAGCCTAGCAATTCCTTCCTTGCGTGCCGCTCCACCTTTGTTGATGTCATCAAAAGCATACTTGGCATTCCAGTATGTTGTTCGGAATGTCTCGTAGAAAAACGTGGCGAATGGGCCAATGAATGGTTGCCTACGGAACAACCTCAAGGCTTGGCTTCCTTGTGAGTATGTCGGGTAGGTATTGCGAACGCGCTCGGAGGCGATAGACATAGCATCTTCCCTGCTCATGCCTTCGTTCATACGCATTACCCTGTCAGTTTCGTTCAGCCATCCGATGATCTTACCAAACTCATCTGTCTTCTGGTAGATTCTCTGCGCTCCCTGTGTTCCAGAGCGGAAAAGTCTGAATAAAACGAATTGCTTGCTGAAGTCATCAGCATCCATGTCCTCGAAAGTCTTTAGTCCTACCTGCTCGAAGGCTTCTTTAAGCTCACCAGCATAGGCATTCTCTCCTACCAAGCCTTCTCCCGCTGCCATCTTAACAAGCTCTTCACGCGCTTCTTTCTTGCTCAGTTTTTGGTCTTTCATCAAACGATTGACTTCATCGTTGATAACGCCAAGGTTTGTGTGTCCATTTGATAGGAAGAAGAATGGCTGACCAATCAAGTTTCTCATCTGTGTAAGAACAGAACCAACGGTAAGGTTGGCTTTCCCTACGGCATTTAGCCATGCCAACGTGTGCAAGAACGGATTCTGTGTGGAATCATACGCCTTACCAAATTCCTCAAACGCCTTGGCAATCTCTGGAGAAGTGCGAAGTCCGCTCAGTGGTGACATCGTTCTGCTTTCCTCTGGAGCTATTTGAGTATTGAATCCTTTAGGCGCACTGTCTTTTGTGAACAAAAACTTTCCTGCACCTTCTGCTTTTACAGCATCAAGGAAGTTTTGATCTGCTACAAACCGAGAAATCTTTCCTACTGTATTAGCGTAGTTGAAGATGATGTTGGTATTCTCCCCCATTACATCCCGTAGCTGTTTGGGAACATCAGAGCGAGTCATCATTACAGACAAATCTTTCGCGCCAAGCCTACCACCGCGCTTGCCTGCTGTATCCTTTTCTCCAGACCAATCGTTCAACATCTGCTCAAGCTTCCTGTCTGCGTCTTCTATAGTGTAATCTGGATTGTTCTTTAATTCTTGTTGGAACAAGAAATTCCTAGCTGCGGTAAGCTTCTCTTGCGGAATCTTGTTGACCCACTTTGGATCAGAGAAGATTTTGTAGCTTCTAGTTAGGTAGACTCCGAGGCTGCTAAATACTTTTGCCTCTAGGTATTCTGGCAATTGACCGGTAGCAACCAACTCAGAAGACAACGCATCTATGTGTTGGCGCATCCTAGTAATCGGCTTCTGGATTTCTTTAGGCAGAGAGGTGATTGGTATCTCACCAGCCAGCGCATCGTTGAACATTGCCACGTCTTCTGGAGGGATGGAAGAGAAGCCATCAAGGATAAACTTGATTCTGTTAATCTTGTAAATCTTCCTTAGTCCATCGTAGAAGCTTTGAGTAGCTTGCCTTACTTCTTCTGCTTCCTTAGAAAGCCTTGCGTTCCTTCTTACCCAGTTCTGGAATGTTCCACCGGGTAGTTCGCCTTCCTTAGTGAAATACTTTTTGACCGCGCCAATCGTCCATCCAATAACCCCGTTGTCTGGTTTTGCGTTAGTGTCGATCTTGGCTTTCTTGATAGCATCACCGACAGCCTTCTTACCCTTGACGATATTAACTCTTACCGAGTTGATGCTAGTTTCGTTTTCCTCTGCGATTTGCTTCTCGCTTTTGCCTTCATTTACAAAGGCATTGTAGTCTCTAGCAACATTAGCGTCCAAGGTTGAGAGCGTTTCTTTTATGACTGAATCGATCTTCTTGGCTTTATCTATTTCAGAATTAACATCTTCGCTTCTTATAGGTTGCGGCATCTCTGCTGCCATCATCCTCCGAGTTGAGTAATCGTATTCAAGCGGCTCGTAAATCTGCATTGCAGGAGCGACGCCAGATTGCCTTTGAAGAGTCAGTTTTCCGTTAGGTAATGTGACTTCTTGATAAAACTTCTCGTATGGATCAATCCCAAGGCGAGCTTTAATCAATCCCATGAACTCGCGTAATACCTTGGCAAGCTTTCCAAGGAATGTATTAGGGGCAGCTTGCTTACCAAGAACAAGGTCAGTCATCTTCTCCGCAATGAACTCATCCAGCATGATGTAGCGGTAGTTCTCTTTATCAAACTTGATATTGTATTTAACAATATTGCCTTGATCGTCATTGACTGGTGTGAGTTTGGTTTCAGCCTCTTTAGGATTAAACTTCTTGTATGCCTCAAACTGTTCGGGTGTCAGTGAGTATCTTCCGACAAAGGCCAAGAACCACGGATTCTCTTTAAGGTATGCTTCTAGTTCTTTAGTATAATCTTTATTAATCTTCTGAACTTCAGTATCCGGTAGAAAGCGGGACAACCCATGCCAAAACTCGTGGATGCTTACAGCAGCACCCAAGTCGCCTTTATCTTGGTTCAAAAAGAATGTGACTAGGTTATCAGCGAAGTCATAGTTACTTACTCCTTTTGCGCGGATTGAGATAGCCGTATCCCATATCGCATCTTCATTTACCCTATTAATAAAGTCTGTTAATGCCCTAGCTGTCTTCTCATTGATGTTGCCAGCACTACGCTCCCTAGCAATTCGCTCCAAGATTGCGGCCTTGCCAGTCTTCCTTGGTTGCTTGCGCCTAGCGGATTCAGCAGATACACGATTGCGAAGTTCAGTAGCTTCTTCGATTACTTGGTTTACTGCGCGAAGTGGTGTGTCGGTTTTACCAGCTTTAATATCCTCTACAGCTTCAGTAATATCATATCCAAGAGGATTAAGTCGAATATCTCCTTTCGCCCTTACAAGTTTCAAGTCTCCCTTCTCCACAACCTGCGTCTCACCTGTCTTCTCGTTCTTTACAGAGTAATACTGCTCCCCTAGCTCTTGCTCTGCTGCGGTCTGCGGGATTACTTCTTCGATGGTGTAGGTCTGTGGACTCTTGCCTAGACGGATTCGGTTGCCTACTGCAATGCCTGCGGGTTGTGCTGGTGCGTCGGCTGGCTCCGTTATTGTTTCCGATACTACCGGATCACCCAAATGTGGGTATCTTCCACCGGATAACTCAAAAGGAGAAAGACCTTCTTGCGGGGATTGTGATGTAATTGGAACTTCTTCAGTCTTTTCGTTAAATTGAAAACGAATTACCTCTGGAGTAATTTCAATCGAAGTATTCTTGCCTTCTTCATATTCATTCCGAATCTCTTTTATTTTTTCTGCGTTTTCGGAAGAAACAAAAGCAATCTGATCGGAGTAACTTGTTGTTCCAGAGTATTTGTCTCGGCGTATCTTCCCGTCTGGCAAAATATAATATGTGCTGCCGCGACTCGTTTTGAATGTTGTCGTTGCTACAGTTGGCTCTAACGCCTTTCTCTCTTTAGCTGTTCCAAGTTTGGGGTTGCGAGATAGCTCTGTGTATCTATCAATGGCAGCAACCTCTGGCGCGGGAGCTTCTGCTGGTGCAGCTTCCCGCTCGGTAACAACTGCGGGTTCTGCGGCGGTTTCCGGTGCTGGTGTTACCGCTCGGGAAGGTTCTGCTACTGCCTCCGCTTCTGCTACTTGAGTTGGCTCCGCGCCAATCTCCCTAGCCAACCTAACTTGCTCAGTCTCTACTTGTCTTATCGGTTCCGATAATCCAGTGACAGTGCCAACAGCTTGCTTCAACGCTGAAAGATTTTTCTCATCTTCTGAAATCTCTAGTGAAAGCCTTTTATATTCGCGGGAAGTTGGCTCAAGACCACTCAGCCTTACCTTGTTTTTTTCTATCTTTCTCTCAACTCGGTTGGTTTCACTAACAATGGTCTTTGCGTTACTGTCTCCGGTTGGAACAGTAAGTTCCCTCACCACCTTATTGACATCAGATTCAATGCTCTCTTCCTCTATTGTCTCTGGCGATTTCGCTGTGCTCGTATCAATAGCTCCAGCAAATCCACCCAAACCAATACCAGCAACACCTTCCATTGTGGCCTGCGATACAACTCCGCGCATGGTAGGAACATCAAATCCTTCGCGTTGCAATGCAATATTGGTTGCTATTTTCTCTTGCCCTCCCTGCGCTGCCTCTGGAGCGGCTTCCGTAATTCCACCCTTCAACACACGCTGAACAATATTTCCGCTAACCCCCTTGCCTTGTTTGGATAGAACGGCAGTAAGAATCTTCTCCGCTCCCGTAGAAGCTGCTGCCGCTCCGAGTCCCGCACCAATTAAAATCTGATCTAGGTTCTTTCCTCCGTATGCTTGTGCCTCGGAAGCCCTCTTGTCTGCCGTTTCTGGGTCTACTCCTTGTTGATCTAGCTCACTATATACAGCATTGTAAATCTCTCCCTTGACTGTGCCAGCACCCATCGCTGCGCCCATGCCAAGCTGAACACCTCTTATCGCTACAGGGGCTAGTCTAGCGGCAGTTCCAGCAAGTCCGGTAGCCAGCACAGGAATCATGGTTCCCATCGCATTGGCTAGAGTGTCTGCGGGGGCTACAGAAAACGCTTCAATGCCTGCCATCACTTGGTCAAGAACACCCTTGTCTTGTGCATCAGCGAGGATTTGTGAAATCTTTTGTTGGTCACGCTTTGCCTCTGCGGATAGCAAGCTATCCATGTAGTCCTCAACTCCTGCAAGTGCTTTTGATAATGGGTTGGCCGCACCGAAAATGTCAGTAACCATCCTCGTTCCAGTAACGCCACCCTTAAAAATGTTTACTGGAATGTCTGCTGCTTGGCGAAGGAATCCTTCTTCTTCTGGTTGTTCTTGAGAAACCAGTCGCTCCTGCGTTGGCTTTCCAGAAAGTATTGATGTAACTTCCTCAAGAGAATAGCCCCTTTCTTTTGCAAGATTAATTTCCTTATCCTCAGATATTAATGTATTCCAAATTTCATCATCAGAGTAACCCCTATCTCTGGCTGTCTTCAATTCATCAAATGTGAAGGTCATTTTTACATCCTAATTAGAAGATGTTAGCTTTTCAAGCTCTGATTTCAATGCCTCTCGCTCTCTCCATATTCTATCGTATTCGGATTTTTGTTTTTGCAAAAACTCTGGTCGCATCATTTCTTTTCTAGTTGAACCTCCAGATAGCGATGAAATCTTTTTATCGTAATCAGCTATTTTAGTTCTTAATGATTTTTCAAATGTTGCTTTCTTTTCAGAAGATTGACGCGCCATCGCTTGTTCAGCCGCTTGCGTGAATGGATTGTCTGGAGCGGACGGCAATCGATCTGAAGAAATTGCAGAAGATGTTTGTTCTTGGGTTTGTTTTACAGGAAATCTTTCCTTAACCGAATCCCGTGGTTCTGCGGCTGCTGCTTTACCGGCCATAGCCTCCATGCTTTTCTTGGATGGCAAGATATTCAAACCAGTAGAGTCTGCGTTTGCTGGCAATGTCTGGATAGCTTGAATGTATTCGTATTGCTTCTCAGTTATTGGAATCTCGGCAGCACCCTCGCTTGGTATCATCACAAACGGGAATGTATCACTGTTCCTTCGTGAGTTAGGAGCAAATGTTGCGTTCAATATACCACCGTTATCTTGAAAGATTTTCTTGAATGTAGGCAATGAGGAAGATGGACGTTCTTTTGACAGTGCGTTTGAAGCATCTTTGATCTTCTTAACATACTCCTTGTTGTCCTTGTATTGTTCTTTTCCTACCTCAATAAATTCTTGAGAGAATGTTTTTCTAACCGTAGCGTCTTTAGTTGTTCCGCTTGCAGTCATCTTGACGCGAACTTGTTCTTTTACTTTAGGTATTCCAATCTCCCCTACATCAATACCAAACTCGCCAAGGTCGATTGCTTCCTTGTCGTAGTTCTGTGCGCCGGGGTCGGAATCCATTGCTGCCTGCAATGCTTGTTGCTTCTGTTGTGGAGGAAGAGAATTATATGCACCCACGTTTGCAACTGCGGCTTGCTTGTATACAGGAAGTTTTGCAAATGCTTTCTGCGCTTGTGCTGATTCGTTTGTTGGGCCTCCTTGTGATGCTCCTTGGAATGGGAACGGTTGTCCAGCAGCACCAGCGGCAGCAGCTTCTTGTGTGGTTGGAGCCATCCCTGCGGCGGCTGGCAATCCAGCAGCAGCGGCTTGGTCAATTGAATCCATCGTAGCTGTTGCATCTGTTGGCTGATTAAAGTTAATTACATCACCTTCTGGAAGTGGTGTCTCGGCATCGATTCCAAGGGCAGCTTGTTCCGCAAGTTGCGCTCCGCTCATTCCTGCTGTTGCTGGCATTCCACCGCCAGCACCACGTCCCGCTTGGATTGTCTGCCAGCCTTGTGACAATACATTCTTAGCGGCATCCTCTGCAAACTGGCTTGCTTGGTTAATGTATGGAAGCAGGAATGGGTTCTGTGTAGCACCGAAAGCCATATTGGTTTTCAGCACATCCATGTATCCACCAGCCGTATCTCCTTGCTTTATCTTGTTAAATGCAGAATCATACTGCTGTTGCATGGCTGGAAGCGCGGAAGCGGCCTGCTTTTGATACTCTCGCATCGCAAGCTGTTGACCTACTTGTTGACCTAGTTGTTGCAAGGACTGACCAACTGACATGCCATAGTTAGCTGTCTGCTGTCCAAATCCAGAAATCATTGCTGGTAGTGCCATAATCTTTTATCCGTAAGCTCCTGTTAGCGCCCTTTGAGCCGAGTTTGATTGCGCTCTTGGGACGTAACCCATTCCTTGAATCTGACTAAATCCAGCGGCATAAGGTGCTGCTTGTTGGGCTGCTGCCATTGATCCATATTGAGTTCCAGCACCTTGAGCCATTCCGAGTCCACCGTAAGCACCACCAACTCCCATCAATGCTCCCGCTGTTGCGCTTGAAATACTTTGAACTCCTTGGCCTACAGCTTGACGTGCGGCTAGAGTGTTTTGGATGTTCTGTTGTCCTACATTGTAGACCTGCTGCGCTTGCCCAGTAAGAGCATTATACCTTCCGGTGTTAATATCTGAAATCATTCCGTATTTTTGGAATTGATTCTGCCGCTCTGCTTGAGCTACAGTAATATCTTGTCCTCTTCCCTGTAATCCAAACTGCATCATTTCTGAGGGTTGTTGATAAAATCTAAATGCTTCAGCGACATTTCTCCAATTCGCTTCCATACCCATCCGTTGATATTCTGAAGAAAGACTTCCAATGCTTCTTGCGAAATCGGCTTGCGGTGCTTGAATTGCAGCACCTCTGCCTGCTGTTGCAATATTAAAACCAGCACCACCTCTCTCCGCGATCATTCGCATTGTTTGATCTTGAACGTCTTGAGGAACTTCACCACGAAGATAGCTTGCTATAATGTTTCCGGTTTGTTGCCTTGCGCTTGCGCTACCGGGGGCTATTTTTTCTATTTGTTGGAGAGTGTTTTGTGTTATTCTGTTTGCAGATTCTATTCCTTCAACCGTAGCGTCTTGTAAATTATATTGTGGTATATTTAAACTTGGATCAATTTCATTAATTTTGTTTTTTAATTTATTTTGATTCCTATTAAACTCATCGGTTGCAGATTGTAGTTGTTGTTGATATTTCTTGCCTTGCCTAGAGCTTGCTTTTGCAGCCCTGTCAGATGCAGACATAGAAATACCAGCAGCAGTTGCCGCTCCAGCAACACCAACAACACCAGCAGCTATTGCAAATGCGCTACTCATTTATTATTCTCCAGATTTAATTTGTTATGTCTCCAACCTTGCACTCTAGGATGATCCTTATCAATGCTTGGGTTGAAGTCCCTTGATGTGATAGAGTCTATAATCTCATCTGGATCAGTCAAGTTAGTTACGTGACAAGTTGTCCAGATAGTATCTTCATGTGTATAGAGAAGCCTACGAGTTCCAGCTTCAGTTACTCCTGTGTATGGAGCGCGATACCTTTGAGTAGGAATGTCGTGATACCATACCGATACATCGCCCTGCAATACAAAAAAAGGATGCGTGGTTAGGTGTAAAAGAGAGGTTAAGATTGTATCCTTTGGCATGAATATCTCTCGGATATAAAGGCCGGGGGTGAACCTGTGGATAAGCGGACACTCCCTTGGAGGAAGTTTTAGTATCTCTAAGTCACATTGGTTTAAAACATCGTTCGGGTCGCCGTATCCAGCAACCGTTCTTGCATCTATCTTTTCCTGTATTTCTAGTGTCATTGGTTATGGTTGAAAGAAATAGTCGTTTGGGCTTGGTGAAAGCAAGTCTGCTCCAATCAAGCTGTCTGCTCTGCGGTAGTCAGCAACTCGTAGTGGGGCGGCTGTGGGAATCTGATCTCCCTCCATTGCCTTCTCTTCTTCTTGCACAGCAAGAGATAGGTTAGTAAGATACTCTTGCGGCTTACGGTTCTCACGCGAGTTAAGCGCAAGAACGGCATAGATCATGGCATCTGGAGTAAACTCAACAAGCTCTTGATTGTCCACTAAATCGAAGTATCTCTTCGACGCATAGATAGTAATTGAGTTGCATTTCTTTGGTGTCCTAAACCTGCGGAACACTGGATTCACATCGGTTGGATGGTAAACCGATATAAGCGTTTGAGATTCTATCTCAGTGTCGTATGCGTAGACGCGAATCCTGCCTTTAGTTACTGGCTTTGATACCGAGCGGATTGCTTTGTAGTGTTTAGATGTTTTAGCTAGTTCGCCACGGCCAAGGGTTGTTAGCTTTACAAGGCTATAAGAACCGTATTCGTCTTGTGCTTCAAATGCAATCTCAACGCCTTCATCTTCGTAGTCTTCAATCATTACTCCAATCTGATATATATTGGATGAGTAATCGTTGAATAGAACGTGCCTGCCTCCTGCCTCAGTTATTAGCCTGTGGCATGAGTTATGTTCACGAAGCCCATACGCATTGGTAGCATTGAACCACTCATCTGCGAGTGACACTGAATCTTTTCCAATCCAAGCCAGCTTGATTTGCTCATACCTATTAGGCAGCGTGAAACAACCGTCAACGCAACACACGCAAAAGTATTCATGCGTAGCATTCCATTCACGCTTGTTCCAAAGTAAGCGTCTAGCTTGGTTGATGGATTTGATGGCGCGTTCCGTGGAACACGTTCCACTGTCGCCAACAAACCCCTTAACCACCTCGACCATCTCATCGAGAGTGTCCATTATCGATTCCGATAATTATTTAACGGGTTTCCCAACTGTCGGCATTGGCTTGGAGCTATACACTCCACCCTTACCATTGAGCTTTTGATTGCCCATGGCGGTGCTGATCTTACCGCGAGTGGAAGTTCCATCAAGCGTGAGTTTTGGGTCTGTTCCTTTAAGCATATTATTGTTCTAGTTTATTGTTTTTGTTTATACAGAATAGATTGCAACCCAATCTATACTTGTAATTTGTGCAACATTGTTCTCAACTCTAATTGAGAATCCAGATGTTGTTTTGCTTGCGTCAACCACAGCAAAAAGAGGCGTTGGTGATGCTCCTAAACTTGCCGTGGCAATTGGAGTTACACCAGCGAAAAATGAATTGGTAGGAAGATTTGCAAATGAAACCGTTTGAATAGAGTCGCCCGTTGGAACACCTGTAACGGTTCCTTTTCTGATAACAACATTATCTTCAATTGAATCTATTTGGTTTTGAAGGTCTGCAAGAGTATCGTTGATTTCTTGTATCTCAGCAGGAGTTACATCACCAAGGCCGGGGACGTTTACTGTTCCGTTCGCTAGAACCTCATCGATAAACTCTTGCAATACATTTGCCCAGTTTCCAGTAGGACAAAAATCATCTGGAACATTTGGAAATGTTAGAGATGGGGCTGAATCTTGATTGTCCATAATAAGTTAATTTACGATATTGTATTCCCAGTATTTCTCTTGGCAACATAAAAATGGTTCACACTCTTGATTTTCTTCTGGGCAGTCGCCAACAGGAGAGTCTTCATTGTTCTTTATGTTCGCCATGATTCTAACTCGATCAACTGTAGTTGATCCAACTAGGTTCACTTTAATCTGAAACTCGCTTCCCTCCACCGATGGTATTCCTGCAAGGTCATTACATTCAGATGGGTCTGGAGTATTAAACTTGTATCGCTTGTATCTGTTTCCGCCACGTTGAGGAACGCAGTCAGTAACAACCGGAGAACATGAGTCGCATCCGTATGTTGTTGGAACCTTCAATTCAGACCAGCACGGGTTGCTGTCAGACCTATACTCAACAGAGCTTTCCACTTCTCCCTTAATCTCGCTCATCCACATTTCTCCACCAGTTATTTTCTTTCGGAGAAACTTGTTTGTCTGCTCTGTCCTGCTAAAATCGTATCTACCTGTGGTAAAGAATGATTCAATCTTCCTTGTTCCGTTCGGGCCAAAGTCGTCACCTTGCGTTATGGTAATCTCGTAAAGTCTATTCCTATTGTCTTTATCGAACGAGAATCCAAACCCTCGCTTCTCTCCCCTTATCAGTGCTGTGAGTAATTGAGTTGGTCGGAACCCTGTCCATATACCGTTCCACCTAAATGAGAGCTGTGCGTCGGGAGACGGTGAGGATGACTGGTCTAGGTCAAGCACGACCATCCCCCTGTGATACCTGTGAAGCCCAACATCGTCTGTCCTTTTTGTCTCTGGAGCAACGGTGTTGATTAGGTAGTTGTTGAAGAACATCGTTGACGCAAATTGTTTTAGCCACGGGGTATCATTCTGAACCCACTTGTTTACTTCCCTAGATAGCTTTCGTAGCGAGAAGTATCTTGCAAACTCCGATTGGCTGTTTGAGTAGAATGCCCAACCATCGTGCGATCTAAACCAAAGCTCAGAGTTGGCTAGTGATACATAAGGAGACACGCAACCACGACCAAGCAGGCTGATCCTTTGTATCTGTGATGTGTTCCATTGAGAACGAGGAATAGAAACATCCATTGAGAATGCTCCATTGCCAGTCAGCACAACAAGCTCACCTTGGCCGCGAAGGTTGCTGCCAATCTGCGGCATTACCTTCATGCCAGTAATGTTCCCCATCGTTGCTGGAGTTGAGAACGCGCCTCCCTCTGCCCAGTATCCAATCTCCGTGAAGTTCTCAGTGTTCGTTGTGTCCGTAAACCCGTTTCCGTATATAATGTCAGAGGCGTAAATCTGATTGAACTTGTCAGATACAAACACCCTTCCAAAAGCATACTCCATGATCGTGCCGATTGGCATCTTTTGGTTGTATGGGTTAAGGCGATATGCGGGGACGTTTAAATCTCCGTCCCAAGCAATGGCGTTCTGGTATCCGTTCTGGATGTAAACTCTATCCTCGGCTTGAACGAACCAAGTGTGCATCATCGCTGGATCATTCCCATCGATAATCTTGTAGGCGTATGCAATGTTGTTTACTACCTTTAAGAAATATATTACTCCAGATACAGAGATAAGTATTCCGTCTGCCGAGTTATATTTTGTAGCGCGATATGGATATGCGCCTTGGAAGTTGCCACTCTCAATATCGTTTACGATATTCTCACTCTGGTTCTCTCCAGCGAATATCTTGATATTACGTATGCTTGGGCGGGTTCTATTTACACCGCCACGGAATGTTCTATTGACTGACTCAGATACTATTGATTCGGGCAAATATGATGGATGAGTATCAGCGTCTTGTGCTATGATACTTGTGAATCCATCAAATACTGAACCCTCGCTTGGCATTAGTTAAGAATGTCTGGCCAAGTGGCTTTAATTCCTTCAAGATCGTCTGGAAGCGGAGTCAGAGTTACGTCGCGCAAGGCTTGCTTCTCTGCAACGATTTCAGCTTTCTTCTCTTCGTCGTTAGCCTCTACCGCCTTCATGAAGTCAATGTCTAGCTTGGCGAGTTTAGGAGCGCGAGCGGCACGGAACTTATCAAGGTGAATAGCTTTCGCCTTTTCAATGTTTATCTTTGCGCCAATTTCAGCGTCAAATTCGTATGCGTTGAAGTAGTCGTTATCGATGTAGATAGAATCAACGATCTTGTATTCTACTCCTGCCGGAATATCTTTAATGGCAATCGATACATCTCCAGTAGGGATGACTACTGCGACTTGTCCGTTGGGTTGTGGGTAGGTGATAAACATAAAATTAGTTTCCGAATGCTATAGCAGAAACTTCTGTAAAATCTGCTGGTAAAAAAGAAGTATTGTAGGTTCCAACAATAAATTTAGATATTGTGCTTGGAAAAGCTACAGTAGCCCCCCTTGAGTTATCTGTAGCTACACAGCTATATAAATTATTACTTAATGGAGATATTAAATTAACATCGTATGATCCTGTTGCTACTTTTGTAACACTTGAAACATTAAAACTTCCTTTAATCGTGCCGGGCGATGTAGTCCCATTAAAATTCACCCATGCTTTGCAAATCTGCTTCTGCTCGTTAGTGCCAAGTTTTGCGGCTGTGACGGCGTTATTGGCGAGCTTGTTAGTAGAAATCGAGCCGTCAACGGGAATAGCACTTGTCAGCGTAGTCGCGTCATTAAAGGTAATTCCTGCGGATGTGATTTGTGTTGGCATAAGATTAGTTTCCGAAGATTGCTACATTCCCTTGCAATACATCTTTAAAAGTTGTTGCATCAAATGTTTCAAACCTAAAAGATGATGTTGATGGTCTGGCATTTCTTGAAAGACAAGCAAAATTTCCACCATTTATTGTGGTTGTTCCTTGAGTATCACCAGTAAGCAAAATACTATAATTCGCATCATTCATTTCAGTAGCAAAATTCACAGTATAATCACCAGTTCCATTCCTCAAAACGCTCGTCACATTACCGCTTGCGCGAATAAGTCGATTTGTGTTTGCTGTGCTTGTTGCGCCAGTCGTGTCTTTAGTTCCGTCGAAGTTAACCCATGCGCGGCAAGCATAGGCAGGAGCGGAACCAGTAGTTGTTGAGAACTTGGTAGCAGTGTCAGCATTCCCCGTCACATTTCCAGTGACATTACCAGTCAAGTTTCCTGTAATGCCACTCGTAGTCAGCGTAGCGGCGGTTGAGCCATTAACCTTGAGATACCCTTGCGCGAGGCTGGAGTCGTTTTCTAATGAGAGTGATGTTGCCATATGTTATTCGTAAGAAATGTTAATTGTTCCAGCGTCAAATGTGTCTGTGCCGTTTACTGTAGTAATTCGGATGCGATCAAGTGCGCCGGATAGGGTTTTAGCACCAGCTCCAGAATGAACAGTATTATCACCTTGAGATATATTGCAAAGTTGACACCATGAATTAGAAGAAATTAAATTAATAATTGATCCGCCAAAATAAGATCTTGCAGCGGCAGTCGCTTGAGTTATTCCAAATCCATTTGTAAACTGAGTTCCAGCGGAAGCAACATTTACTGCAACAACTGAAGAACTATATCCTGATGTTTCAATTGATGATGCTCCAAGTTGGACAATTATATTGCTTGTTCCGTTTGTGCTAACACCATTAAACATCACAGTAATCCGCTTCACCCAACTTGGAATATCTGTAAAGTCAACAGCAGTTCCAGATGCAGTCTGTGCAGTAGCGAGAGTTAGTTGCGAATAATCAGTTCCAACACTCGCTTGCGATACTACTCCAGAAGATGATTTCAAAATACCATTGATTGATCCAATGGTTGCTCCCGGCGTTACTACTCCTGTTGTTCCGTTAATTGTTACTGGCATAATTTTGTTTCGTTAAACTACTGTCCAAGTTGATCCTGCTGGCACTGTTACAGTGACGCCAGATGCTACCGTTATTGGCCCTGCTGTCATTGCGTTTTTGTTTGTAGAAATTGTGTAGTTATCGGTTACGATAATATCGTTCTCAAAGAATACTCGGTTTGCTCCACCGCCTTTAGGTTGGTCACTGACTCCAGTAATTACTGCACCAGATACAACTCCCCATCCAGAACCATTGTTTGCGATAACGTCAAAGCCAGTAGCACCAGTAGCTCCTGTAGCGGCATATAAAGAAACAAAATCGCCATTGCTTTTTACGCCAACGATACCAACAGCACCCGTTGCTCCTTGCAGTTCTGGCAGGCTAAATGGTTTGGTTTCGCTGCCGTCTTTCCATTCAATGAGAAGATTTGCACCGTATTGAAGTGCTGAAACATTCTCTGGAGTTGGAAGCGATTTCTTGCAAAACGCAATATCCTCTACGACCAACTTGTATGCTTGATCTGTATTGCCAAGCGGGTCGCAAACATTCGTATTGTTTGCTTGGCACGGAGGATATGAATTGCAGCATCCCATATTTTTATGAAAATAATTTAAGTTACTAAAGTGTCAAGGATTTTATACAACAGTCCAGATTCCACCAGTTGGAACAGTAACAGTTACACCGCTTGCGATTGTGATTGGCCCAAAACTTCCTGCGTTTTGTCCCACCGGAACTGTGTATGATGCTGTAACTGTTTGATCGTTAAGCCAGAAGATAGAATCCGTTCCAGCACCAGTTGCTCCCG
>Ga0164292_10000218_pt1 | contig 41063 bp, 40 predicted proteins | sample GEODES117metaG_FD_111486 | JGI IMG/M metagenome (GOLD analysis project Ga0164292, IMG submission 111486) | Eutrophic lake water microbial communities from Lake Mendota, Wisconsin, USA - GEODES117 metaG | ecosystem: Environmental > Aquatic > Freshwater > Lake | place: USA: Lake Mendota...
GGGCTGAATATACTCGGGGTGGCTCTCGTACAGCGCCAGCAGCTTGTCCTGATAGGCCGAAAGCTTGAAGAACCAGCTTTCCTCCAAAGTCCATTCGACCGGCGCGCCGTTGGGAGAGAGCTTGCCACCATCCTCGCCGGTAACGAGTTCGCCTTCGTCATAATAGGCCTCGTCGCGCACCGAGTACCAGCCTTCATAGCGGCCCAGATACAGGTCACCATTGGCCGCCATGCGCTGCCACAGCGCCTGCACCAGCGCCTTGTGATCATCATCGGTGGTCCGGATGAAACGGTCGAAGCTGATCCCGAGGGATTCATGAAGCGACTGGAACGGCGCCACCATTTCATCGACATAGGCCTTGGGCGGCTTGCCGGCGGCGCGTGCGGCCTGATCGATCTTCAGGCCATGTTCGTCTGTGCCGGTAAGGAAGCGCACATCAAAACCATCGAGCCGCTTGAAACGGGCGATGACATCGGTGGCGATCGCTTCATAGGCATGGCCCATGTGCGGGCGGCCGTTGGGATAGGCGATGGCGGTGGTGACGTAGAAGCGGGGCTTGCTCATGGCCACGGCCAATGGGGCAATATGGTCCCAGATTCAAGCAGGCACGGCGGCCAGATGCAGGGCGAGACGATGCGCCACCTGCCCCGGCTCAAGCTGCAACGGCACGGCTTCGCGGGCGAGACGGCTGGCGGCCTCCCATTCGGCGATGGCCGCGCCGCGGGCCGGGCCGGTCAGGCGTTGGGCGCGATCGGCGATCAGGGCCGGCACTCGATCGAGCAGCGCGGCATAGCGCCCTTCCCGGCCCTTGCCGCCAATCCCGCGCGCCAGCATCAGTGCGGCCGGGTTGGCAATCTGCGGCGGCAGGGCGGCAAGCTGGGCCAGATCGCGTTCCAGCGCGGTGATACCGGCGCCGGCCAGGGCGATGGCGCGGCCGGGGCAGCCTTCGGCCAAGCGCACCAGCAAGGCTTCGTCCTCGCCCTCCAGATCGGCGCTGGCGAGCACGCGGGAAACTTCTGCATCGGTCAGTCGCGAAAAACGCAATGTGCGGCAGCGCGAGCGAATGGTGGGCAGCAGCCGGCCGGGCGAATGGCTGACCAGAAGGAACACCGTGTCTTCCGATGGTTCCTCAAGGCTTTTCAGCAAGGCGTTAGCTGTATTGCGATTCATGTCGTCGGCGGCGTCAATCACCACCACGCGGCGGGCCCCAAGCATCGGCGTGCCGGACAGGAATTCGCGCAACGGCTGCCCCTCGCTGTCGGTCCGGCGCACGATCTGGCCGATGACGATTTCACTGCGCAGCTTGCCGGTCTTGGCTTCGGTGCGTTCGATCAGGCGATAATCGAGGTGCGAACCGGCGGCCATCAGGCGGGCGGCGTCGCCTTCAGGCGGCACGGCAAAGCCATCACCGCGCGGGGCGCCGGCCAGCAGCCAGGTCGCCGCCTCCCGCGTAAAGCTCGCCTTGCCCAGACCCTGCTGGCCGACAAGCAGCCAGGCATGATGCGGCCGGCCACCGGTGAAGGCGGCGGTGAAGGCCTCGATCTGGGATTGGTGGCCGATCAGCACAGCGCGTCCCGGATGCGCCCGGCCACATCGTCGATGCTGCCGCCAGCGTTGATGGACTTGCAGCGGGCCGGCTCGGCCTTGGGCAATGCCACGAAAAATTCCTGCACGCGGGTGTGGAAATCGCCGCCGATGGCTTCGAAGCGGGCTTCCGCACCGCCCCGCGCTGCCGCCCGGGCCAGCCCTTCGGCTTCATCGAGCAGCAGCACCAGCGTCACATCAGGCCACAGGCCAATCGCTTCGTTGTGCAGATCGATCAGCGCCGCATCTTCCAGCCCGCGTCCCGCCCCCTGATAGGCGCGAGTGGAGTCAATGAAACGATCACAGATCACCGTGGCACCGCGCTCCAGCGCCGGGCGGATGACGCGCGCGACGTGATCAACGCGCGCGGCCGTCATCAACAGTGCATCGCTCCACGGCGTCCAGCGATCGGGATCGCCGGTCACAAGCAGGCCGCGAATGGCTTCCGCACCCGGTGTGCCGCCCGGTTCGCGGGTCAGCAGCACCTCGTGGCCATCGGCGCGCAACGCCTCGGCGAGCAGCCGGCCCTGCGTGGACTTGCCGCTCCCCTCCCCGCCTTCCAGCGTGATGAAACGGCCAGTCTTCATCAGCCGAAGAAGCTCATCAGCCAGTTCCACGCGCGGCGGAACATGCCAGCTTCCTCGATGGCGACAGGAGTCACCAAAGGTGCCTTGAGCGGCTGCTGGCCGGGCATGGTGACGACGAGATTGCCGACCTGCTGGCCGGCCTTGAGCGGTGCGGACAAGCCGGGCAGTGCTTCAACGCTCGTCTTGCGCTCCATGCCGAAACCGCGCGGCAGCGTGACAAACAAATCCTTGCCAGCCACCGCATCGATGGTCGGATCAGCGGCACCGCTGATCGCAACCTTGCCCATCACCTGGCCCTTCTTGCCGAGCGGGATATTCTGCCAGGCGGCAAAGCCCCAGTTCATGAAATCGACGCTGGCCGAGACGCGTGTCCCAAAGCTGGGCAGGCCGGCGACCACCATCACCAGGCGGCGGCCGTTCTGCACGGCGGAACCGGTAAAGCCATAGCCGGCCTCTTCGGTGTGGCCGGTCTTCAGGCCATCGGCGCCAGCCACCTTGCCCAACAAGGGATTGCGGTTGCCCTGGGTGATGGCCTGGCCGGCACCCATGGTCTTGCCCCACGTAAAGCCTTCCTTCTGATAGAAGCGGGCGTAGAGATCGGGGAAATCGCGGATCGTGGCTTCGGCGATCATGGCCAGATCGCGGGCGGTCACATACTCGTTCGGATCAGGCCAGCCATTGGTGTTGGCGAAATTGCTGCTCTTCAGGCCCAGGCGCTTGGCTTCGCGGTTCATCAGCGCGACGTAATTGGCTTCGGTACCGCCCAGCCCTTCGGCCAACACCACGCAGGCGTCATTGCCCGACAGGGTGACGATGCCGTGCAGCAGGTTTTCAACGCTCACCTGGCTGTTCACGTCCAGGAACATGGTGCTGCCCTGGTTGTTCCACTTCTTCCAGGTTTCCTCACGCACCAGGATCGGCTGTTCCAGATTGGCTTCGCCCGACTTGATCAGCTTGAAGGCAACATAGACGCTCATCATCTTGCCCATCGATGCCGGCGGGATGCGCTTGTCGGCATCCTTGTCCAACAGGATACGACCGGTCTGCAGGTCTTTCAGGAAGGCGATGGGGGCCGCAGTGGTATAGGCCGGGGCCTGCGCAAGGGCGGGCGTGGCGGCAAGGAACAGAGCAATCGGAGCAATCAGGCGCATCAGAATTTTCGTCCTTGGGTCAATCAACGTGATGTGGTGGGAGGGATCAGTCTGGCGTCGGCATAGCCGGCAGCGCGCACCTGCGCCAGCGCCGCGCTGGCCATGGTTTCGCTGCCAAAGGGGCCAAGCCGCACACGGGTGAGGCCGCCGGGCAGGCTTTCGGTCAACACCGGGCCAAAGCTGGAGAGGAAGCCCTTCAGCCAGGAAACGCGGCCGCCGTCGCCCAGCGCCGCCACCTGCACCAGCCAGTTGGCGCCGGTGGACGTTGTGACGCGTGCGGGTTCGCGGCTGGCCGTGGGCAAGGCAATTGTGGTGACAGGGGCGACCGGTGCCGACGCGACGACGAGCGGCGGTGGCGGTGGCGGCGCAATTTCGCTTCGTCCACCCGGATAGACGCGGCGCAGGCGCACGCGGGCCGTGCCGGCACGATCAACGCCCAATAACTGCGCCGCCTTGCGCGACAGATCGATGATGCGCCCGCGGGCAAACGGGCCGCGATCGTTGATGCGCACGGTCAACTTGCGGCCGTTGTCTAGGTTTTCCACCTCCACCCAGCTCGGCATCGGCAGGGTGCGGTGGGCGGCGGTAAGATCATCTTGGTCATAGCGTTCGCCGTTTGCGGTGCTGCCGGCGTGGAAGCCAGGGCCATACCAACTGGCAACGCCGTCCTCGCGGTAATCACGCTCATCGGCAGGATAATAGGTGATGCCCGCGACCTGATACGGTTTGCCGATCTTCACTGGCCAGTTGCCCAGCTTCGCGGCGTCGCGGGCCACGGCGGCTGAATCGTCCGACACGTCAACCAATCGCGGCGGCGGCGACGGTGCATTTACAATGCGCGGCGCGGGCTTCCCGCCACAGGCCGCAACGGCAAGGCCGGCCAGCACCGGCAGCAGCAACCGCCTCATTGCGGGCTGCTCACTGCCACCACGGGGGCGACCACCGGCACCGATGCGGCCCCAACCAAGCTGATGGCATCGGCCAGCAGCGTGACCGACAGGGCATAGAGATTGGAACAATTATAGCCGAGCACCGCGCGATAGCTGCGGGTGACAAGATAAGCGCCCTGCCCCGCCCCGTCCGGTTCGATCAGGCTCATCACCACATCATCGTCCGGCCAGCTGCCGTTGACCGGCGTGAAGCCGGCCGCCCGCCATTCCCGCGCGGGTTTCAGCGCCGAATGGCGCGACAACGGCGTGACGCAGCGGGTGGGTGGTTCGGCGGCGGCAACAGCGCTGCGATCAAAGCCATCAGGCACCAATGTGCGGAAACCCCAGGCCTCGCCCGGTTGCCAGCCACTTTTGGCCAGATAATGGCCGATGGAAGCGAACACGTCGGGCTGGCTGCCCCAAAGATCAATCTTGCCATCGCCATCACCATCGCGGCCATAAGCAAGATAGGAGCTGGGCAGGAACTGGGTCTGGCCAAAGGCGCCGGCCCAACTGCCTTTCATCGCTTCCCGCGCCACCCGGCCTTCGCCCACCATCTGCACGGCGGCATCCAGTTCACGGGTGAACAGATCGCGGCGACGGCCATCAAAGGCGAGCGTCGCCAGCGCGGACGGCAGATCATAGCGGCCAAGCACACGGCCATAGCTGGTTTCGATGCCCCAGATCGCCGCAATCACGGCCGCCGGCACGCCGCTGGCGGTTTCGGCCTGGGCGAGCAAATCCCGATTGGCGGCAAGCTGGCGCTGGCCGTGCGGGATGCGGTCGCCGCGGAATTTGCTGGCCAGATAGTCGGGAAAGCGGATCGGTTTGGCGCTGCCGCCGGGCTGGTTGCGATCGGCGCCGATCACGCGCGGCACCAGCTTCACGTCGCTCAACGCCGTGTCCAGCCATTCCGGTTTCAACCCGCGGGCCGTGGCCTCGGCGCGATACAGGTTCAGCCAATCGGCAAACGCCGCTTGCTGCTGCGGTGAGACCGGGGTTTCATCGGCACGAACCGGCGCGGCCACAAGGGCCACGGCCAGCGCCAAAAGGGGAAAGCGGGCGGGCATGGCGTCTTGTGCCAAAGCATCGCCGCCGGGGGAAGGCCTAATGGCTCAGCTCCCCAATTCTTATGTCATCGCGTCAAACCGCGACTTGTCCTTGTCTGAAAGGCGTACGTTGACGGTCAGGCTGGTCTCGTCCCCGGATTGGCCGACCACTTCCCCATGGCTGTGCAGCCAGGCAAGCCTGCGGCCATCGCTCATCGGCAGCGTAATGCGGTGCACGCGGGCGCCGGCGCGCAGGGTCAGGTCCATGGCGGCCTGTAACCGATCCAGCCCTTCGCCGGTAAGTGCCGACACCGGGATGGCATCATCGCCGGCCTGACCCAGCACCACGTCACGCTGTTCGGCATCCAGCGCGTCGATCTTGTTGAACACCGTGATCATCGGCGTTTCGCGCTGTCCCGGCGCCAGGCCCAGGCTGGTGAGCACATCGATCACGTCCTGCGCCTGCGCGTCGCTGTCGGGGTGGCTGATGTCACGCACGTGGATGATCAGATCGGCTTCCATCACCTCTTCCAGCGTGGCGCGGAAGGCAGCAACAAGTTGAGTCGGCAGATCGGACACAAAGCCCACCGTGTCAGACAAGACCACCTTGTCATGCCCCGGCAACTTGATGGCGCGCATGGTGGGATCGAGCGTGGCGAACAGCAGATCCTCGGCACGCACTTCGGCGCCGGTCAGCCGGTTGAACAGGGTGGATTTGCCGGCATTGGTATAGCCAACCAGTGCCACCACCGGCCACGGCGCCTTCTGGCGCTGCTTGCGGTGCAGGCCGCGGGTGCGGCGCACCTCCTCCAGTTCCTTGCGCAGGCGGGCAATGCGGTCGCGGATCAGGCGCCTGTCCGCCTCAATCTGCGATTCGCCAGGGCCGCCGAGGAAGCCGAAGCCGCCGCGCTGGCGTTCAAGGTGGGTCCAACTGCGCACCAGGCGGCTGGCCTGATATTGCAGATGCGCCAATTCCACCTGCAACGTGCCTTCCGCCGTGCTGGCACGTTCGCCGAAGATTTCCAGGATGAGGCCCGTGCGATCGATCACCTTGGCTTTCAGCAGTTTTTCCAGATTGCGCTGCTGGACCGGTGTGACGGGGCCATCGATGATGACCACTTCGGCCTCCATCGCTGCCACCAGGCCGGCCAGACGCTCGATCTGGCCGCTGCCCAGCAGGCGCGAGACCTGCACGTTGCGCAGCTTCACCACTTCGGAATGGACAACATCGAGCGCGATGGCGCGCGTCAGACCCTCCGCCTCGGCCAGCTTGGCTTCGGGTGAGCGCAGGGCGTTCGCGGATTTTGCAAGGATGTGCGGCAGGATGACCAGTGCGCGAGAACCCGTGCGGATGCCGCGCGCTTCGTCGAAGCCGCCGATGGTCAGTTCGCCGGCTTGTGGTGGTTCGTAACCCAAAATATCGCTCTCAGTCTTCGGTTTCGGCCTCGAACAGCTGCAGCGGAGTCGCCGGCATAACGGTCGAGATGGCGTGCTTGTACACAAGTTGGCTGTGGCCGTCGCGGCGCAACAGCACCGAGAAATTGTCAAACCAGGTGATGACCCCTTGCAGCTTGACGCCGTTGACCAGGAACATGGTGACGGGGGTGCGCGTCTTGCGCACGGTGTTCAGGAACATGTCCTGCAAGGTGTTGGGCTTGTCCGCCATCGGGCCATCCTCTTGTTCTTGGGCGTGCCACATGCCGCCGCAACAACGACATAAGGATGGACAGGCGCATTTTCAAATACGTGTTTCGTCACAGGCATTTCAGAAACTGTCGTTGACCAGTTTCATTGCGGCACCGATTTGGGCACCCAGTTCATCGACCTGCGTTGACAGCCACAATCTGACCTTGGTGGTATTCCAGCCCGATTGCCACAATTCGGGCTGACGCTCGATCTTGTCTTTCCAGATCTGCATCGCACCGATCAGCCGCTGCTGGCCGGCTATGCCCGACAGATCATAACGCAGGATGGAGACATGCTGGCGGCCGAAATCGGCGCCCGGTGCCCAGGCCGCGAGCAGCGGCCCGCGCGTGGCCGGGGCCAGGCGTTCGGCGGACGGCAGCCCGGCCATGGCCTGCTGGGCGCGCAGATAATCATAATTGGCCGCCGCCGCCGTGCACATGCGATCAGCCTCCGCCGCGCTGGATACCACGCCCGAACGCGGCACGGCGCTGCCGCTTTTGACCGGCCAGATCGTCACCATCTGGGCCGCATCGGGCAGTCGCTCGCTCACTTCGCCGCTGTCGTCGAGCACAGCAACAAAGGCCCGGCACACCTGCTGCAGCCGGGCCGGATCAGAGCCGTTGGGGAAGATCACCACGGCAATCGCGCCGAACTGGCCAGGAATCGGCTCGTTTCCGGCCAGGAAGATGCGGGTGGCAATCGCCATCGGCCGGACAGCAGGCGGACGAGCTGCCGCCGGAGGTCGCGCACTGGTTGGCGGACGGCCGGCAGAAGGTGGCCGCGCCTCGACCACCGGCGATGGTGGTGGTGGTGGCGGCTCTTCCCGCGGTGCGCCAACAATCGGTTCATCAGGGCCAACGGATTCAACCGGCGCAGAGGAGTCTGGCGGCGGCTGCTTTGCGCAACCCGCGACGGCCAGCATCAGCGTTAATGCAGCAAGCGCTCTCATTTGCCGTCCTCCGCCCCTGCCGGCGGCGCTTTCCTGCCGCGAACAGATTGCACGATGATGACCCTTCGGTGGTTTCCGGCCGCAGCCACCACACGAGCACCAATCCAATCAGGAATCCGGCCGTACTGGCCCACACAGGCGGTTTCATGGCGTTTCCCCACGGGAATGCCCCAACCCTGTAAACAGTGTTACGCAAGCCGGCCTCTCTGGCAAGCCGCGACTTATTCCTCGGTAACGTCCTCGGCACCCGGCTCATCGGCCAGACCCAGCGCCTTCAATTTCCTATGCAAGGCGCTGCGTTCCATGCCGATGAAGGCGGCGGTGCGACTAATATTGCCGGAAAAACGCCGTATCTGCGCGCGCAGATATTCCCGCTCGAACGCTTCGCGGGCTTCGCGCAGCGGGGTCCCCATGATCGATCGCGCCGCCTGGCCAGGCATCAGCCTTGAAGGCTCGGCCGTCACTTCGGATGGCAGCATGTCGATCTCCAGTGTCGCCATGCTGGTGCTGGGCGCCATGATCATCGTGCGCTCGATGACGTTCCTGAGCTGCCGCACATTGCCCGGCCAATCATAGGTTTGCAGCGCCGCCACCGCGTCTTCCGAAAGATCGGGTGTCGGCATGCCGCGTTCGGCGGCGTAGCGGGCGAGGAAATAGCGGGCGAGTTCGGCCACGTCCTCGCGCCGTTCCGACAGCGGTGGCAGCCGCACCGGCACGACGTTCAGGCGGTAATAAAGATCCTCGCGGAAGCGGCCGGCGGCGATTTCAGCGGCCAGATCGCGACTGGTGGCCGAAATCACCCGCACGTCCACCCGCACCCAGCGCGCACCGCCCACACGTTGGAACACCTGTTCGGTGAGCACGCGCAAGATCTTGGCCTGGGTCGTCATCGGCATATCGGCTACGTCATCCAGGAACAAGGTACCGCCATGCGCCTGTTCGAGCAGGCCGGCGCGGACATTCTCGCCGCCCTCCTCCACCCCGAACAGCGCCTCTTCCACCCGCTCCGGCGTCATCCGCGCGGCCGAAACCACGACGAACGGCGCATCGATGCGCGGGCTCCACTGGTGCAGCAGGCGGGCGGCGACTTCCTTGCCGGAACCGGCCGGGCCGCTGATCAGCACGCGGCTGCCGGTGGCGGCCACCCGCTTCAATGTGGCGCGCACCTGGTTGATCTGCGGGCTCGTGCCGGTTAGCTCGATATCAACGCCCACCCGTTCCTTCAGCGCCTCATATTCGCGGCGCAGGCGCTCGGTTTCAGTGGCGCGGCGCACCACCAGCAGCAATTGTTCGGCCTGGAACGGCTTTTCGATATAATCATAGGCGCCGCGCTTGATGGCGACGACGGCGGTATCAAGGTTGCCGTGCCCGGAAATCACCACGATCGGCAGGGTCGGATCGCGCGATTTCATGGCGTCCAGCAGCTCGATCCCGTCCATGCTACTGCCCTGCAGCCAGACATCGAGAATGACAAGGCTGGGCCGGCGTTCGGCCAGCGCCATGAGTGCGCCTTCGGCATGGGCAGCGGTGCGGGTTTCAAAGCCCTCATCGCCCAGCACACCGGCCACCAGCTCGCGGATATCGGCTTCATCGTCGACGATCAGGATATCGAGGGCCATGGTGGGGCAGTCCTTCTCAGGCGGAGGTGGTGGCGGCAGCCGGCAGGGGCAGACCGGGTTGCGGTTCGGCGGCAAGGTGCCGGCTGATGCGAGCGATCACCATCGCACCGGGGCCATCGGGATTATCGGCCAGTTCAAGCTGGCCACCATGATCTTCGATGATCTTGGCGCAGATTGCGAGGCCAAGCCCGGTACCGCGCGCCCGGGTGGTGATATAGGGTTCGAGCAGGCGCATGCGGTCTTCCGCCGGGAAGCCCAGGCCGTTGTCCGCAACGCTGATGCGGACGAAATGCTCATCGGCGGCCACGCTGATGGCGATCAGGCCGGGGGTGGCTTCATCACCATCGCGCTCAACCCGCGCCACAACGCTTTCGGCGGCGTTCTTGATCAGGTTGGTGAGCGCGCGGCCCAGTTGCTGGCGGTCACACACCAGCGCCAGATCGGTGGGGCCGCTCAAGGTGAAGCGGATCACCGGGAAGGCGACTTCCTGCAGCACCAGCGCCTGCCGCAGCAGGCGGTCGAGCGCTTCGGAGGCAAACACCGGGCGCGGCAACCGGGCAAATTCGGAAAACTCGTCAACCATGCGCCGCAGGTCACCCACCTGCCGGACGATGGTGCTGGTCAGCGTCGCAAAGGTATCAGCGTCCTCGTCGATCTGGCGGCCGAACTTGCGCTGCAGGCGTTCGGCGGCAAGCTGGATCGGGGTGAGCGGGTTCTTGATCTCGTGCGCGATGCGGCGGGCAACATCTGCCCAGGCGGCGCGGCGCTGATCGGCAAGTTGCGCGGTGATATCGTCAAAGGTGAGCACAAAGCCTTCGGCCCGGCCTTCCGCTGCTTCAGCCGCACCGATGCGCACGGCCAATGTCTGTGTCTCCTCGCCGCGCTCGATGCGCACCTGCCCGGCCGCGTCACCGGTCTGCCGCGCCTGTTCCAGCAGATCAGCCAGTTCGGGCGCTACATCCTGCAGCATCTGCCCGCGCAGCACCCGATGCGGCAGCGCCAGCAGGGCTGCGGCAGAGGCATTGGCGACGCGGATCACCCCTTCCGGTGTGATAGACATGACGCCCGCCGACACCCCGGCCAGCACCGCTTCGGTAAAGCGGCGGCGGGTATCAAGCTCGTCATTGGCGCCGAGCAGCGCGGTTTGCTGCGCCTTCAACTGGCTGGTCATGCGGTTGAAAGCGCGTTCCAACACGCCGATTTCATCGGCCTGGCCGCGCACTGGCACCCGCACATCCAGATCGCCATCGCCCACCCGTTCGGCGGCGCTGGCAAGGCGCGCGATTGGCGCGACAAGGCGATTGGCCAGCCACAGGGCAAACCAGATGGCGACGATCAGCGTGAGCAGCGACACCGCCATCAGGATCAGGTTGAAGCGCAGCTGCATCACCCGGCTGCGTTCGGTGAGCGCATTATACTCGCCCAGCGCGCCGGCTGCCTGGTTGGCACGGGCCAGCACGGCGGGATCAACCTTGCGGCTGACATAAAGGAAGGTGCCGGGGCTGCCCGGCACGCCAACCGCGGATTCCACCCGATCCTCACCCGCGCCGATCAGGGTGACGGGCGTGGCGTTGGCGCGGGCCAGATTCATGTCGGCGACATGCGCCTGCACTTCGCTGGCCGAAGCGCCGCTGGCCGCCACCAGTTGCAGGCCGGTGGCCGTCATGCGGAAAACGGCGGCTTCGGTCAGTGTGCGGCCGGCCACCTGGAAATCGAGGCCGCGGCGATAGAGCGGCGTGCCTTCGCCGAAATCGCGGGCATAGCTGGCCACGTCGGCGGCCATCACCACGATATCATCGCCGATGCGCTGGCGGTTTTCTTCCACATAGGCCTGCGCGACCTGGTTGGAGCTGTCGAGAATGGTCTTCACCCGATCGGAAAACCAGAATTGAACGCCGAACTGGAACAGCAGCGAGGCGAACACCACCACCAGCAGCGTGGGCACCGCGGCAATGCCGGCAAACAATGCCACCAGGCGCAGGTGCAGCTGGGCCACGGCCAGGCCCTTGCGCCGGTTGGTGATCAGGATGGCAAACCGCCGGCCGATCAGCACCACCAACAGCATTGCCGGGACCAGACAGGCCACCAGCACCAGCGCCACCAGCGGCTGCGACGCACCAGTGGCCGGCACTTCGCGGCGGGTGAGCAGCGCATAGCTGGACCAGCCCATGATGATGGTGGCCGCCGCCGCCAGCACTTCAAGCCGTGGATAGAAATTATCGTTGCGGGTGACACGCAGCACCCGGCGCAGCAACCGCCGCCCGCGCAAGCCAAGGCGGGCGCCAGGGCCACGCCGCCGGCGCATCGGCAAAAATTCAGAAGTGGGTGATTCGACCGTCACAGAACCGCAGCATAACCTGCCATTGTGTCTTTAGGAACACAGTGCAGCGCCATAGCGTTGCTCCGATGCGACAGAAGATTTGCGACAGGTTACGCCGCGAGTGCCGCCGGGCGCGGTGGCAGGCTGGCTTGGGCCTCGTAAAACTGCTCGATCATCGCCAGCACGGTGGCGCTGTCAGGCACGAAATTCACCTTGTTGCGGAACACCGCGCTGTCGTGCAGCCCCTTGGTGTACCAACCCAGATGCTTGCGGGCGATATTCACGCCGTTCAGCTCGCCATAAAGATCAAGCATCAGCGCATAATGCTCCTTCACCAGCGCATGCTGCTGCGCCAACGTGGGGTCCGCCGGCACGTCACGGCCCGTCAGCGCCGCCATCACCTGGCCGATCAGCCACGGCTTGCCATAGGCACCGCGCCCGATCATCACGCCGTCCGCACCGCTTTGCAGCAGCGCCGTCTTGGCATCCTCGATCGAGCAGATGTCGCCATTGACGATCACCGGCAGCTTCACCGCGTCCTTAACGCTGCGCACGAAGGCCCAATCGGCGGTGCCGCTGTAGAGCTGGCAGCGGGTGCGGCCGTGCACGGTTATCAGGTGCACGCCTTCGCCTTCGGCAATGCGCGCCAGTTCCGGCGCGTTCAGGCTGTTGTGATCCCAGCCCATCCGCATCTTGAGCGTGACGGGCAGTTTCACCGCCTTCACCGTGGCGCGAATAAGCTGCGTCGCCAGCGGCAGATCGCGCATCAACGACGATCCGGCGTGGCCGTTGACCACCTTCTTCACCGGGCAGCCCATGTTGATGTCGATGATCGCCGCGCCCTTCTGCTCGTTGAGCTTGGCGGCTTCGGCCATGCGTTCCGGCTCGCAACCGGCCAACTGCATGGAGACGGGCTCCTCGCACGGGTGCCAGGCGGCTTTCTGGATGCTCTGCCGCGTCTCGCGGATCATTGCTTCCGATGCAATCATCTCGGTCACGGTCAAGCCGGCGCCGAACCGCTTGACGAGCGTCCGGAACGGCATGTCGGTCACGCCGGTCATCGGTGCCAGGATCACGGGCACATCGATGCGGTTGGGACCGATCTGGATGGGGGCGATAAGGCTCATTGCGCGCGGCCCATAGCGCAGATTGGGCCTTTCCGACAAGGCGAGCGGGCTATATGCGGCAACCCATGCGGATCCACGCCATCATCGTTGCGGCCGGTGCCGGCCTCCGAGCCGGTGGCGGCGTGCCGAAACAATATCGCGCTGTGGCCGGGCAACCGCTGCTACGCCACGCGGTCGAGCGGCTGTTGGGGCACTCCGCCATCACCGGTGTGAGCGTGGTGATCAACCCGGAATGCCGGGCGCTGTATGATGCCGCCATGGCTGGCTTGACGCTGCCCGAACCCATCGCCGGCGGCGCGACGCGGCAAGAGAGCGTGCTCGCAGGCCTCGAATCACTGGCCGCCGATCCGCCTGACATCGTGCTGGTGCATGACGCCGCCCGCGCCTTCGTGCCCGATGCGGTGATCGACGCGCTGGTGGCGGCCTTTGCTGATGATGACGTGGACGGGGCCTGCCCCGCCCTGCCCCAAGTCGACAGTTTGCGTCGCGGCGAAGAGGGCCGTTTCTCCGGCAGCGTGGATCGCGACGCTCTCTGGCGCGTGCAGACGCCGCAGGCCTTCCGCACCCCCGCCATCCTCGCCGCGCACCGTGCCGCAGCACCCGGCGCGACCGACGAAGTGGCGATTGCGCTGGCCGCCGGGCTGCGTGTGGCAATCACGCCGGGAGACGAACGCGCTTTCAAGGTGACGGAGCCGGCCGATTTTGCCAAAGCCGAAGTGATGACCACCTTTAGCTCCCGCGCCGCCTCCGGCTTTGATGTGCACAAGTTCGGCCCCGGTGATCATGTCTGGCTGTGCGGGGTGAAAGTGCCGCACGATCATGGCCTGATCGGCCACAGCGATGCCGATGCTGGCCTGCACGCGCTCACCGATGCACTCCTCGGCACCATTGCAGCCGGCGATATCGGTGATCATTTCCCGCCAAGTGATGAACGCTGGCGCGGCGCAGCGTCAGATCAGTTTCTGGCCCATTCGGCGCATCTGGTGCGCGAACGCGGCGGCCTGATCGACCACGTCGATGTCACCCTGATCTGCGAACGCCCCAAGGTCGGCCCGCACCGCGAAGCCATGCGCGCGCGGATCGCCGAAATCCTCGGGCTCGGCATCGACCGCGTCAGCGTGAAGGCCACCACCACCGAGAAACTCGGCTTCACCGGCCGCCAGGAAGGTATCGCTGCGCAAGCCATGGCCAGCGTGCGCCTGCCGGAGCAGGACGCATGATGGACGCCGAACTCGTCGCGCTGGCCGATCAAGTGCTGGCCGAAAACCGCAAGCTGGGCCGCCGTATCGCCACAGCCGAAAGCTGTACCGGCGGCATGGTCGCCGCTGCGCTGACCGAAATCGCCGGTTCGTCGGACGTGTTCGAACGCGGCTTCGTTACCTATTCCAACGAAGCCAAGATGGAGATGCTCGGCGTTTCCGAAGACGTGATTGCCACCTTCGGCGCCGTTTCTGTTGCCACCGCCTGGGCGATGGCGCTGGGTGCGCTCATGCACAGCGACGCCGATGTTGCCGTTTCCATCACCGGCGTCGCCGGGCCGGGCGGCGCCACCGCGAACAAGCCGGTGGGTCTGGTGGTGTTCGCGCGCGCCGTGCGCGGTGAAGACCCGGAAGCGGTTTTCGCTGACACCCGCCAGTTTGGCGATCTTGGCCGCGCCGAAGTGCGGCGGCAGGCGGCGTTGGTGGCGCTGGAACTGCTGCGACTCTGACGGGCGCTATCGCGGCCCGTAAAGCGCCTCGGCCCGCGCCACGAAAGCGCCGACCATCTTTCCGAAAGCTTGCGTGAAGAACATGCCCGCCAACGCCTCGAAGGCGCGGTTGCGGAATTCGAAATCGACCGCGAAATCAATCTCGCAGCCGCCACCCGGCGCGTCCCTGAACGTCCAGTCGTTGAACAGATGCTTCATCGGCCCGTCGAGATACTCAACATGCACCGTCAGCGGCCGATCCAGCGTCACCCGGCTGGTGAATTTCTCGCGGATCATGCGGAAGCCCACGATCATGTCTGCCACCACGACACCATCCCGCTCCGGCCCCACCCGCATGCCCTGCACCCACGGCAGGAATTCCGGATAGCGGCCGATATCGGCGACCAGATCGAACATTTCAGCAGCCGACCACGGCAGCCGGCGCACTTCGCGATGCTTGGGCATCAGGCCCCGAAGGACTTTGGCACGGCAGCCCGGCGGCGCGCTTGCATTTCGGCAAAATCCCGGCCGGCGTGATAGCTTGACCGGGTCAGCGGCGAGGCCGCCACCAGCAGAAAGCCCTTAGAGCGGGCAACAGCGGCATAGGTCTGGAAGGTGGCCGGCGGCACGAATTCCATCACCTTGGCGTGGCGCGGCGTCGGCTGCAGATACTGGCCCACCGTGAGGAAATCGACACCGGCTGAGCGCATGTCGTCAAACACCTGGTGCAGTTCCAGCGGCGTTTCGCCCAGTCCCACCATCAGGCCGGACTTGGTGAAGACCGTCGGCGAAAGCTGCTTCACCTTATCGAGCAGGCGCAGCGAATGGTAATAGCGCGCACCCGGCCGGATCGTTGGATACAGCCGCGGCACGGTTTCCAGATTATGGTTGTACACATCCGGCCCGGCTTCGACGATCATCTCCACCGCCCGGTCCATCTTGTTGCGGAAATCGGGGGTGAGGATTTCGATCGTGGTGCTCGGAGTCTGCCGGCGCAGTTCCTGGATCACCTTCACGAACTGGCTGGCGCCGCCATCCGGCAGATCATCGCGATCCACCGAGGTGATGACAATATGTTCCAGGCCCAGTTTGGCAGCCGCTTCGGCAACATGGCCGGGCTCGGTCGCGTCCACCTTGTTCGGCATCCCGGTCTTCACGTTGCAGAAGGCGCAGGCGCGGGTGCAGGTATCACCCAGGATCATCACGGTGGCATGCTTCTGGCTCCAGCACTCGCCGATGTTCGGGCAGGCCGCTTCCTCGCACACGGTGTTGAGCTTCAGCGACCGCATCAGCGCCCGCGTCTCGTTATAGGCCTTGGAGGTGGGCGCCTTCACCCGGATCCAGTCCGGCTTGCGCGGCAGGCCAGACGGCGTGAGGGGAAGATCAAGGACAGGCTCGCTCATGCCCATCTGATAGCGACCAGGGGCATCTCGAACAACCGGTCAGTTGTGCAGATCAGCCATGCGGTGGTGCGGCATACTCGCTGCCCGCCGCCCAGGCCTCGGCTTCCTCCGCCACCTCGATCGCCGCCGTGCCAATCCCCAGGATGCGTGTCGCCAGCGCGTCTGCCGTGCAATCAAGGCCGAGCACCAGCACCAGCACATCATCATGTGCAACCAGTCCGATGGAACGGGCGAGCCGTGCAAACAGGCTGGCCGGCGGATCAAGCGCAGGGTCAACCAAGCGCAAGCCCACCACCGGGATGCCGAACCAGTGCACCGGATCAAATTCGGCGATGTTGCTCCAGCCAATCGGCTTGGCAGACCAGCGCCGATCCAGCAGGCCATCCAGGCCAAGCCGCACGGTTGGCCGTGACTCCCGCATCAGCAGCACGGCAATGAACAATACCGCCAGGCCCAGCATCGCCAGTGCCCATGCCAGTGCCGTGCCGAAACCGAACCTGCCGGCGTCCGCCGTGTGGAAGAAATAGGTCAACCCGATGGCAAGGGCGAGCAGGACCAGCGCCCCCACAGCGACCCGAACCGGGGCGTCTTCGCGATAACGGACAGCAAAACGCATACGCCTTACCCTCAACTGATCACGCTCAAACGAAAGGGCCGCCAGCCTGCTTCGTTTGGAAACAGGTTGGCAGCCCTCGCAGATGCTGAGATAATAGTTCTAACATGAACGCAGCATTGCGGAGGACAAGATGCCCGAATTCAAGGCCCTGCTCGAAGGCTATCGCCGGTTTCGCACCGGTGCCTATCAGGAACAGCGCCGCCGGTACGACGCCCTGGCCGACAAGGGCCAGGCGCCAGGCGTGTTGGTGATCGCCTGTTCCGACAGCCGGGTGGACCCCACCCGCGTGTTCGATACCGAACCTGGCCAGATGTTCGTGGTGCGCAACGTGGCCAATCTGGTGCCGCCCTTCGATCCCGATCCGACGCACGGGCAGCACAGCACGTCGGCCGCCATCGAATATGCCGTTACCCAGTTGAAGGTGCATCACATATTGGTGCTGGGTCATGCCCGCTGCGGTGGCATCAAGGCCAGTATTGAAGGCACGTTCGACAATGCGGCGCCGGGCGAAGGCGGCTTCATCAATCGCTGGATGAACCAGATCGCGCCGGCCAGGGATACCATTCGCGCTGCAGCGCAACTTTCACCCGATATTGATGCCTGCAGCGCTCTGGAACTGGCCGCGATCCGGCTTTCCATCGACAATCTGCGCAGCTTCCCCTTCATCGCCGTCGCCGAAGCGGCCGGTCAACTGCACCTGCAAGGCGCCCTGTTCGATATCGCCGAAGGCGTGCTGCGGGTGCTCAACCACGAGACCGGCAAGTTCGAGCCACTGTCGGTGGAATGGGAAGAAGAGAATGTGACGGCGCTGAAATCCGCCTGAACGGCAGAGACGGGCGTATCCGACACAAGCAGGGGGGAGTGCCGGATACGCCCGCAGCAGCTTGGCCATGAAAAGGGCAGTTGCCAGTAGCCGCGCCGTTAAACCGAATATAAGATTGATTTGGTCTTGTTTGCAAGACCAAAGATTGCCTTTCTGTCACCTTTGGCTGCGGCAGGCTGCCGCAGCCCCATTGGTTTCAGTAGTGCAGCGCCCGCCCATAAACGTCGAGCACGCTTTCGTGCATCATTTCGCTGAGCGTCGGATGTGGGAAGATGGTGTGCATCAGCTCCGCTTCGGTCGTCTCCAGCCCCATGGCGATGGCATAGCCCTGGATCAACTCGGTCACCTCGGCGCCAACCATGTGCGCACCAAGCAATTGCCCGGTGGTGGCATCAAACACCGTCTTCACAAAGCCTTCCGCTTCGCCCAGTGCGATGGCCTTGCCATTGCCGATGAACGGGAATTTGCCAACGCGCACCGTGTGGCCGGCGGCTTTCGCCTTGGCTTCGGTCAACCCGATGCTGGCCACTTGCGGGCGGGCATAGGTGCAGCCCGGAATGCGGGCGACGTCCATCGCGTGGGGATGGCCGCCAGCGATATGTTCGACCGCAATAATGCCTTCATGGCTGGCCTTGTGGGCGAGCCAGGGCGGGGCCGTCACGTCGCCGATGGCATAAAGGCCGGGCACGTTGGTCTGGCACATCGGATCTGTCACGATATGGCCGCGGTTCGTGGCGACACCCAGCGCCTCCAGGCCGATATGCTCGGTATTGGGCACGATGCCGATGGCAACGATGACATGGCTGTAGCTGTCGGTGCTCGCCTTGCCGTCGGCCGTGGTGATGGTGGCTTTCACGCCTTCGGGGCCGGGCGTCACGTCCGACACCTTGGCGCCGGTCACGATGGTCATGCCCTGCTTGGTGAGCGCCTTCTGCGCGAAGGCCGAAACCTCCTCGTCTTCCACCGGCAGGATGCGGTCGAGCATTTCGACCACGGTCACTTTCGCGCCCATATCGCAGTAGAAACTGGCGAACTCCACGCCGATCGCGCCGGAACCGATCACCAGCAGCTTGGTCGGCATCACCGGCGGCACCATGGCGTGGCGATAGGTCCACACGCGGTTGCCGTCCGCTTCCACGCCCGGCAGATCGCGGGCGCGGGCACCGGTGGCGACGATGACATTCTTGCCCGTCAGCACGCGCTCGCCATTGGCGGTGGTCACGGTCACCGTTGTGTCCCCGGTCAACCGCCCCTGCCCTTCAACCACCTCGATCTTGTTCTTCTTCATCAGCGATTTCACACCGCTGTTCAATTGGGCCGCCACTTTGCGGGAACGGTCGGTGACCTTCTTCAAGTGAAACGACGGCTTCTCCACGCTCAGCCCATAGGCATCGGCGTGGGTGATATAGTGGTAGATCTCGCTCGTCCGCAGCAGCGCCTTGGTCGGAATGCAGCCCCAATTCAGGCAGATGCCACCCAGGCGCTCGCGCTCGACGATGGCGACCTTCAGGCCCAACTGCGCCGCGCGGATGGCAGCCACATAGCCGCCGGGACCGGAGCCGAGGATGACGAGATCGTGGGTGGTGGTCATGCGACCAGCCCCAGCGGGCTTTCGATCAGCGCCTTGACCGCGCTCATCAGCGCCGCCCCGTCTGCCCCGTCGATAGCGCGATGGTCAAAGCTGCCGGTGAGGGTCATCACCGTGGCGATGGACAGCGCGTCGCCCTTCACCACGGCGCGCTTCTCGCCCGCACCCACGGCCAGGATCATCGCCTGCGGTGGGTTGATCACGGCATCGAACTGCTTGATGCCAAACATGCCGAGGTTGGACAGGCTGGCGGTGCCGCCCTGATACTCGTGCGGCTGCAACTTGCCGGCGCGGGCCTTTTCGGCGAGCGCCTTCATTTCGGCCGCGATCTGGCTGACGGCCTTGCCATCGGCGCCCACAATGATCGGTGTGATCAGGCCCGACGGCGCGGCAACGGCGACGCTGATATCGGCGCGATCATAAACCAGCAGAGTGTCACCCGCGAACGACACGTTGCATTTCGGCACCTGGCGCAGGCCCAATGCCAGCGCCTTGATGACAAGATCATTGACGCTGACCTTGATGCCGCGCGGTTCCAGCGCCGTGTTGAGTTCGCCGCGCAGCTTGAGCAGCGCATCCAGCTCGACATCCAACGTCAGATAGATGTGCGGGATCGACTGCTTGGCCTCGGTCAGGCGGCGGGCGATCACCTTGCGGACATTGCCGAGCTTCTCGACGCTGTGCGGAATATCGCTGGTGACAGGTGCCGCCGGAGCAGGTTCCGCCACCGGAGCGGGAGCAGCCACGACGGGTGCAGGGGCGTTGGCAGCGACAGGCTTGCCGTTGGCCGCTTCCACATCGGCGCGCACGATGCGGCCGCGGGGGCCGCTGCCGGCAACACTTGCGAGGTCTACGCCCTTCATTTCGGCGATGCGGCGGGCGAGCGGGCTGGCGATCACGCGGTCGCCCGCTGGCACTGCGGCGGCAGGCGCCGCCGCCGGAGCAGGCGCGGCAACAGGCGCCGGTGCAGCCACCGGAGCAGGCCCAGGCATAGGCGCAGCCTTCGGTGCTGGCGAAGCCGCCTCCCCTTCCCCGGCCAGGCGCAGGATCACCGTGCCCACCGGCACATTCTCCAGGCCTTCCGGCACCGCCAGTTCGATCACCGTGCCTTCGTCGACGGCCTCCACTTCCATGGTGGCCTTGTCGGTTTCGATTTCGGCGATGATGTCGCCGGATTTCACGGTCTGCCCAAGTTTCACATGCCATTTGGCCAGCGTGCCCACTTCCATGGTGGGCGACAGGGCGGGCATGGTCACATCAATAGCCATGATCAATTGTCCACAAAAAGCTGATCAACCAGAGCGCGCTGTTCCTCGTCGTCCGGGTTGTCGATCAGGTCGGCCATATCGAGGAAATAGGCGGCGGCGCCCGCGAGCGGCCCGGAATAGCGTACCTGTGTGCCGGCTTCGGATTTCATGCTCCACGCCACCACCAGCGCGCGCTTGCCGATGGCGTTGATCTTCTTCACCAGCGGCACGAAATCGCCGTCGCCAGCCACCAGGGCCACCACGTCGCAGCGATCACTCACCGCCAGATCGAAGGCCTCCAGCGCCAGCCACACATCGATGCCCTGTTCCTTGGGCGGTTCGCTGTTGGTGTCGATGCGGGTGAAGTGCGGCGTGATGTTGCTGGCGGCCAGGATCTGATCGAACACCCGGTCGTTGCGCAGCGATTCCTCGACGAAGCTGGCGTTGCGCGCCCGGTCTTCCAGATCGCGCAGCGTGTAGCGGCCGCGGAAATAATGCGCCTCCACCACCCGGCAGCGATTGCGCGACACTTCCTCCATGTCGGCGGCGGCGATGCGGATAAAATCCATCAAGCCGGACAGCGACAGGCGCCGGCCAACATTGTGCTCGAACTTGTAGAAGGTCGATACGCGGTTGAAATAACTGCCATCGATCATCACGGCGACGCGGGTCTGCCTCGAAGGTTTCATCGTGCCGCTCACTTGTAACAGACAGTGCGGGCGGCGGTGACGACGTCTTCCGCCTTCAGCAGCGCCGCCTTTTCCAGATTGGCAGCATAGGGCAGCGGCACATCGACGTTGGTCACCCGCAGCACCGGCGCATCGAGATCATCGAAGCCCTTTTCCATCACCACCGCCATAATTTCGGATGCGATCGAACAGGTCGGCCAGCCTTCTTCCACCACCACCAAGCGGTTGGTTTTCTTCAAGGATGCCAATACCGTGGCGGTATCCATCGGGCGCAGCGTGCGCAGATCGATCACCTCGGCATTGATGCCCAACCCAGCCAGCGTTTCGGCGGCCTGCAAAGCCACGCCCACGCCGATGGAGTAGCTTACCAGCGTCACATCCGTGCCGGCCTTGACGATGCGCGCTTTGCCGATGGGAACGACATGATCGCCTTCCGGCACATCGAAGCTCTGGCCATAGAGCAGCTCATTTTCAAGGAAGACCACCGGATCGGGGCTGCGGATCGCGGCCTTCAGCAGTCCCTTGGCATCATCGGCGCTGTAGGGCGCAAGCACGATCAGGCCGGGCACGCTGGCATACCACGGCCCGTAGTTCTGGCTGTGCTGGGCGCCCACGCGGCTGGCAGCGCCGTTGGGGCCGCGGAACACGATGGGGCAGCGCATCTGGCCGCCCGACATGTAGAGCGTTTTCGCCGCCGAATTGATGATGTGATCAATGGCCTGCATGGCGAAATTGAAGGTCATGAACTCCACGATGGGCTTCAGACCGCCCATCGCCGCGCCCGTGCCCAGGCCGGCAAACCCATATTCGGTGATCGGCGTATCGATCACGCGGCTGCCGCCGAATTCCTCCAGCAGGCCCTGCGTCACCTTGTAGGCGCCCTGATATTCGGCGACTTCCTCGCCCATCACGAACACGGTTTGATCGGTCCGCATTTCCTCGGCCATGGCATCGCGCAGAGCTTCGCGCACGGTCTGGCGGCGCGTTGGGCCGGGAGCGATATCGGGAGCGGGCGCGGCTGCTACCGGGGCATTGTCATCGCCCGGCGTCTCCCGTTCGGGAAGCGAAACGGCCTTCGGTTCCTCCATGGCGGCCTTGGGAGCGGGAGCCGCGGCCGGCGTTTCCGCCTCATCCTCACCGGCGATGTTGATGATCGGCGTGCCGACCTTCACGCCTTCGGAACCGCCCGCCACGAGCAGCGCCGTCACCGTGCCGCCGTCGTCGGACTCCAGTTCCATCGTCGCCTTGTCGGTCTCGATTTCGGCGATCACGTCGCCGGGTTTGACCACATCGCCCACGGCAACCAGCCACTTGGCCAGCGTGCCCTCTTCCATGGTGGGCGACATGGCGGGGAGAAGAATCTGCGGCATCAATAAGTTCCCAACAACACGTCGGTGTGGAGTTCGGCGAGCGCCGGCTCGGGCGTTTCCAAGGCAAAGTCCGCGGCTTCGGCCACTTCATCGCGCACGTCGCGGTCGATGGCTTTCAGCGCGGCTTCGTCGGCATGGCCGCCTTCCAGGATCAGCTTCTTCAGCCCTTCGATCGGATCGCTCTTCTCGCGCATTGCCTGCACTTCGTCGCGGCTGCGATATTTGGCCGGGTCGCTCATCGAATGGCCGCGATAACGATAGGTCTTCATTTCCAGCAGCAAGGGCCCGTTGCCACCGCGCACCCATTCCACCGCCAGCTTCGCGGCTCCGCGCACGGCCAGCACATCCATGCCGTCCACCTGCAGCCCCGGCACGCGGAAGCTTTCGCCGCGGCGATAGAGCTGGTCTTCCGAACTGGCGCGGTTCACCGATGTGCCCATGGCATATTGGTTGTTTTCGATCACGAAGATCACCGGCAGCTTCCACAGCTCGGCCATGTTGAAGCTTTCATAGACCTGGCCCTGGTTGGACGCGCCGTCGCCAAAATAGGTCACGGCGATATGGCCATCATTCTTGTACTTGTGGGCAAAACCCAGGCCGGCGCCCAGCGGCACCTGTGCCGCGACGATCCCGTGGCCACCGAAGAAGCCATGTTCAACGCTGAACATGTGCATCGAACCGCCCTTGCCGCCGCTGATCCCGGCTGCGCGGCCGGTCAATTCCGCCATCACCGCCTTGGAACTGATGCCGCAGGCCAGCATGTGGCCGTGATCACGATAGCCGGTGATGATGCTATCGCCCTTGATCAGCTCGGCCTGCAGGCCCACCACAACGGCTTCCTGGCCGATATAGAGGTGACAGAAGCCGCCGATCTGGCCCATGCCATAGAGCTGGCCAGCGCGTTCCTCAAACCGCCGGATCAGCACCATCTGGCGGTACATTTCCAGCAGCTGATCACGTGAAGCGACGAACCGTTCCGGTTCATCAGGCCGGGGCCAGTTGGGAATAGGCGGGGCGGATACGGCCTTGCGGCCTGTGCTGCGTGCCAACATAATCACCTTTCACTGGCGGTACCTGACAGGTATAAAATGTCGCACCCGCGCCGAAAAGCCCCTATCCGGCACAAGGTGCCAGAACGGTTAATCTCAACAAAACTCAGGGAATAACCTGGCGGTCGCAGCCTGCTGCGGCGTTGTTCAATTGCCCGCCGATTGGGCCTGCGGGAGCGGCACAATCACCTCGTCCGGCTTCACCAGATCGAGATTGCGGCGCACCAGTTCATCGGCCAGATCGGGATCGACATGGCGCGGATCAAGCAGCACGAGCCGGCGCTGCAATGCGGCCTGCTGTTCCTCGCTGGTTTGCACAGCCTGTTGCAGTTTCGAACGCTGCACCTTGTATTCGCGCCACGCGACATAGCCGGTGGGGCCGGACACGGCATGGAACGAAAAATAACTGGCGACAGCCACGCACACCGCCGGCAGCGCGGCGCGCGTCATCATCTCTTGCAAGGTCAGTTTCATCGCCATCGCTGGTGAAACTACGCAAACACTGGCCTATCCACAAGGCTGCAATCGCGCCGAAGTGATGCTAACAATCCACAACAGGCCAATAATCGGGGAGAAAACCGCCATGACCGCCATCAACACCGTCGTCGATCTCGCAAAGGACGGTGAAATCGCCGTCGTCACGGTCAATTCGCCACCGGTCAACGCGCTTTCCGCCGATGTGCGCGATGGCCTAGCCGGGGCGTTCGCCGCGATCGCCGCTGATTCTGCGGTGAAGGCCGCCGTGCTGGTCTGCGCCGGCCGCACCTTCATCGCCGGTGCCGACATTTCCGAATTCGGCAAGCCGCCGCGCGGCGCGTCACTGCCGGCCGTGCAGGATGCCATGGAAAGTTCGCCCGTCCCCGTCATCGCCGCCATCCACGGCACCGCCCTGGGCGGCGGCCTGGAAGTGGCGCTGTGCGCGCATTATCGGGTGAGCGATGCCAAGGCCAAATTCGGCCTGCCGGAAGTGAAGCTGGGCCTGCTGCCCGGCGCCGGCGGCACGCAGCGCCTGCCGCGCATCGTTGGCGCGAAGAAAGCCACCGAAATGGTGACCAGCGGCGCGCAGATGGGCGCCAAGGATGCGCTGGCCACCGGGCTTGTGGACGAAGTGGTGGACGGTGATCTGACCGCCGGCGCTGTCGCCTTCGCCCGCAAGGTGCTGGCCGAAAAGCGCCCGTTGAAGAAGGTGCGCGATGACAACAGCAAGTTGGGCGGCAGCGCGGCCGATCTGGCGCCGTTCTTCGCCGACGTGCGCAAGGCCAATGCCAAGGCGTTCAAGGGCTTTGACGCGCCGGAAGCCAACATCAAGTGCATCGAGGCGGCGGTCGCCTTGCCCTTCGAGGAGGGCCTGAAGGTCGAACGCAGCGAGTTCATGAAGCTGATGACCGGTCTGCAATCCGCCGCGCAACGCCATGTCTTCTTCGCCGAACGCGCCGCTGCCAAGATCGATGGCCTGCCTGCCGACATGCAGCCGTTGCCCGTGAAGAAGGTCGGCGTGATCGGTGCCGGCACCATGGGCGGCGGCATTTCGATGAACTTCCTGTCGGTTGGCATCCCCGTCACCATCGTCGAGATGAAGCAGGATGCGCTTGATCGCGGCGTGGGCGTGATCCGCAAGAATTACGAGAATAGCGCCAAGAAGGGCCGTTTCAGCATGGAAGAGGTCGAAGCCCGCATGGGCCGGCTGACCCCGACGCTGAACATGGACGATCTGGCCGATTGCGATCTGATCATCGAAGCCGTGTTCGAGAATATGGCGATCAAGATGGACATTTTCGGCAAGCTCGACAAGATTGCCAAGCCCGGCGCCATCCTGGCCAGCAACACCAGCTATCTGGATGTGGACGAGATCGCTTCGGCCACCTCGCGGCCTGAAAGCGTTGTCGGCATGCATTATTTCTCGCCGGCCAACGTGATGCGCCTGCTGGAAGTGGTGCGAGGTGCCAAGACCGATCCGCAGGTGTTGGCCACTGCGATGGCGATGGGCAAGGCCACCGGCAAGATCGCCGTGGTGGCCGGTGTGTGCCACGGCTTCATCGGCAACCGCATGCTCAGCCGCCGCCAGCAGCAGGCCAATCTGCTGATGCTGGAAGGCGCCGCTCCGGCCGATATCGATCGCGTGCTGACCGATTTCGGCTTCCCGATGGGTCCGTTCCAGATGAGCGATCTGGCTGGTCTCGACATCGGCTGGAACGCCGAAACGTCGAAGGGCGAAAGCGTGCGCGATCGCCTGTGCGAAGCCGGCCTGCGCGGCCAGAAGAACGGCAAGGGTTTTTACGTTTACGATGAAAACCGCAACCGCACGCCCAACCCCGAAGCGCTGGCCATCATCGATGCCTATGCCGTGGAAAAGGGCATCAACCGTCGCACCATCGATGATCAGGAGATCCTGGAACGCTGCCTGTTCCCGATGGCGAACGAAGGCGCCCGCATCCTCGCCGAAGGCAAGGCCCAGCGCGCCAGCGATATCGATATCGTCTGGATCAACGGCTATGGCTGGCCCGTCTATCGCGGCGGCCCGATGTTCTGGGCGCAGAATGATGCGGGCCGCGAACGCATCATCGACGTGCTGGAAAAGATGGGCGAAGAGGTGTCGCCCGTGCTGAAAGACGGCTGGAAATAAGCTGCATCAACCACCGCCACCCCGGCTTGCGTCGGGGTGGCGAACTGGTTCAGGATGCTGCCCATGAAGCTGCATCTCCTCCCCCTGCTCGCCCTCCTCGCCGCGCCGGCAACCGCCCAGCCTGCGCCCGCCCCGGATTATCGCAAACCGGAAAGCTGGCTGTGCCGGCCCGACGCCAAGGACCCATGCAGCGGTGATGCCAGCACATCGCGGGTGACAGCCGATGCCACCGTCACGCTGGACATGCTGCCGGCGTCGAAAAAGCCGAAGATCGACTGTTTCTACGTCTATCCCACGGTTTCCACCGATCCCACGCCCAACAGCGACATGACCGCGGATCCTGCCGAGACCTTCGTGGCGCAGGCGCAGGCCGCGCCGTTCCGCCAGGCTTGCCGGGTGTTCGCGCCGCTCTATCGCCAGGTCACGCTGGCCACGCTGCGTGATCGCATGATGGGCAAACCGGTCACGGCTGATCCCACCATGGGCCTGCGCGATGTTTCGGCCGCGTTCGCCGATTACATGAAGCACGACAACAAGGGCCGTGGCGTCATCCTGATCGGCCATAGCCAGGGCAGCGGCGTGCTCAAGGCGTTCATCCAGACAGAGATCGAAGGCAAGCCCGTCGCCAGGCAGATCATCGCTGCCTATCTGGCCGGCCACAATCTGCTGGTGCCGCAGGGCGCCGATGTGGGCGGCGACCTGAAATCCACCCCACTGTGCCGCTCCGCCACGCAGACCGGTTGCGTCGTCGCTTGGGTGAGTTTCCGTGACACCATGCCGGTGCCGCCGGCCAGCCTGTTCGGCCGCCCGCCCATCAGTGCACCGGCCGGCATGGCGGTGGCCTGCACCAACCCGGCGGCGCTTGCCGGCGGCCGTGCCCCGTTGCGCCCGCTGATGGTCAACCGCACCGGCATTGTCGACAACGGCACCCCGGCACCGAAATGGGCCAAGGGCCGCAACATCTACACGCCGTTCGTCGCCCTGCCCGGCCTGCTCAGCGGTGAGTGCATGACCCGCGAGAATGCCAGTGTGCTTTCGGTGGGCATCAATGCCGATCCGGCCGATCCGCGCACCGATACGATCAATGGCGACGTGATGGTGGGCGGCCAGATCGTGCCCAGCTGGGGCTTGCACCTGATCGACATGCAGGTGGCAATGGAGGATCTGGTCGATCTGGCGAAAGCGCAGGGGCAAAGCTGGCTGCGGCAACGCGGAAAGTAACCGTTCAGGCGTGTCTTGCGTATATGGGGTCATGACCACACGACGCTCCCTCCTCGGCCTCATCGCCGCATCCCCATTCGTTGCAGGGGCCTTCGCAGCGCCTGCCTTCGCGGCAGCCGGCCGCTTTGCCGTCAGCTACACGCCGGATGAATGGCGGCGGCGGCTGGGCAAGGATGCCTATGCCGTGCTGCGCGAGGAGGCGACAGAGCGCCCGTTCACCTCGCCGCTGAACACGGAAAAGCGCGCCGGCACCTTCGTGTGTCGCGGCTGCGCGTTGCCCTTGTTCAGTTCGGCGCACAAATTCGAAAGCGGCACCGGCTGGCCCAGTTTCTGGCAGCCGATCAACAAGACCGCGATCGGCAGCACGGTGGACAAGAGCTATTTCATGGTCCGCACCGAAGTGCATTGCAGCCGCTGCGGCGGCCACCAGGGCCATGTGTTCGATGATGGTCCAAAGCCGACGGGGCTGCGTTATTGCATCAACGGCCTGTCGCTCAACTTCGTTCCGGGGAAATCGGCATGAAGCGCCTGCTGATCGCACTTGCCCTCGCCACCCCGGCCTGCGCTGCCGAACGCATGGTGCTGGCCCCGGCCCCGGCCGTTGATGCGCCGGTCACCAAAGCCCCGTTACAGAAGGCCGTGTTTGCCGGCGGCTGCTTCTGGGGCGTGGAAGGCGTGTTCGAACGGGTGAAAGGCGTAAGGTCCGTGGTCTCGGGCTATGCCGGCGGCGCGAGGGCCACGGCCATATACGAGGTCACCGGCAGTGGGCTGACCGGCCATGCCGAGGCGGTGGAGGTGACCTACGATCCAGCAGTGGTCTCCTACGGAACGCTGCTGCGCGTCTTCTTCTCTGTCGCGCATGACCCGACCCAGCTCAATCGCCAGGGCCCCGATACCGGCAGCCAGTATCGCAGCGCGCTGTTCACGCGCGGGGCGGAGCAGGAACGGATTGCGCGCGCCTATGTGGCGCAGTTGGAGAAGGCCGGCACCTGGAAGCCGAAGATCGTGACGACGTTCGAAGGCGCCAAGCCCTTCTACGCCGGCGAGGGTTACCACCAGAATTACCTGCGCGCCCACCCGACGCAGCCTTACATCGTGTGGAACGACATTCCCAAGGTGGAGGGCTTCAAGCGGCTGTTCCCGGCGCTGTGGAGTGAAAAGCCGGCGGCGTGAGGAAGAGGCTCCGTCGCAGGAACGAAAAAGGGCGGCCTGCTAAGGCCGCCCTTTTCATTTGTCGTGCTATCTTGCCGCAATGCTGGGCTCAATGGCCCCCGCCATTGAGCGCCTTCACGATGTTTTCGACCATCTTCTTCGCATCCGCCAGCAGCATCATGGTGTTGTCGGCATAGAACACCGGGTTGTCCACGCCGGCATAACCCACACCGCCCATCGATCGCTTGATGAACAGCACGGTCTTGGCCTTTTCGACGTCCAGGATCGGCATGCCGTAAATCGGGCTGGTCTTGTCGGTCTTGGCCAGCGGGTTGGTCACGTCGTTGGCGCCGATCACAAAGGCGACATCGCACTGGCCGAACTCGCTGTTGATGTCATCCAGCTCGAAGACTTCATCATAGGGCACGTTGGCTTCGGCCAGCAGCACGTTCATGTGGCCAGGCATGCGGCCGGCGACCGGGTGGATGGCATATTTGACGGAAACGCCTTCCTTGCGCAGCAGATCGCCCATTTCCCTGAGCGCGTGCTGGGCTTGGGACACTGCCATGCCGTAACCCGGCACGATGATCACGGTTTCAGCATTCTGCATGATGAAGGCGGCATCGTCGGCGCTGCCGGCCTTGAACGGCTTTTGCACACCGTCGCCCTTTGCCGCGCCAGCACCGCCGGAATCGGCACCAAAGCCGCCAGCAATCACGCTGATGAAGCTGCGGTTCATCGCCTTGCACATGATGTACGACAGGATGGCGCCCGACGAACCGACCAACGCGCCGGTAATGATCATCGCGGTGTTCTGCAGGGTGAAGCCCATCGCCGCGGCGGCCCAGCCCGAATAGCTGTTCAGCATCGAAATGACGACCGGCATGTCCGCGCCGCCGATCGGGATGATCAGTGTCACGCCGATGATGAAGCTGAGGCCGAGGATGATCCACATCAGCGGGCCCTGGCCCATGCCGGCAGCCGCATCAAAGGCAAACACGCCGGTGAGCACGATGATCCCGGCCAGCACGCCAAGGTTGATGATGTGGCGGCCGGGCAGCAGGATCGGCGAGCCGGACATGCGGCCCGAAAGCTTGAGGAAGGCGATGATCGAACCGGAGAAGGTGATCGCCCCGATGGCAACACCCAGGCCCATTTCCACGCGGCTCACGGCGAGGATGGCGCCAGTTGCATCGGTGATGCCGAACGCGCCCGGATTGAGATAGGCAGCACAACCCACCAGCACGGCGGCCATGCCGACAAGGCTGTGGAAGCCCGCGACCAGTTCCGGCATCGCCGTCATCTGGATGCGCTGGGCAATCACCCAGCCAATGCCGCCGCCGATGGCGATGGCGCCAATGATCAGCAGCAGGCCGGTCGGGTGCAGCGCGAGCGTGGTGCCCACGGCCAGCGCCATGCCGATCATGCCATTGCGGTTGCCCGCTTGGGATGATTCCGGCGACGACAGCCCGCGCAGGGCGAGAATGAAAAGCACACCGGCGGCGAGATAGGCCAAAACGGCCCAGGCCGGGGTAGCGGCGACTGCGTGTTCCATGGTCGTTTGCCCCTGCCCTTACTTCGAAGCCGCCGGCTTCTTTTCTTTTTTCTTGTACATGGCGAGCATGCGGCGCGTGACGGCAAAGCCGCCAAAGATGTTGACGCTGGCCAACACGACGCCCAGCAGGCCCAGCCACTGCGACAGGCCACCACCATCGGTGATGGCGCCCGCAGCGGCCGCGATGAGCGCGCCGACAATGATCACCGATGAAATGGCGTTGGTCACGGCCATCAACGGCGTGTGCAGCGCCGGGGTGACCGACCAAACGACATAATAGCCGACGAACACCGCCAGCACGAAAATCGACAGGATCGACAGGAAATCCATGTGCGTGCCCCTTAACCCAACAGGCGTTCGTGGACGATCTTGCCGCCCTCGGTCAGCTTGATGCCCTTCACGATGTCATCATCGGCTGGCCACACGGCGGCTTTCGCTTCCTTGTCCCAGAAGGCGTTGATCATGTTGAACAGGTTGCGGCTGTACAGCGCCGATGCATCGGGCGCGAGCCGGCTGGCCGGGTTCTTGTGTCCGATGATCTTCACGCCGTGGCGCTCGACGATTTCGCCGGCCACGGCGCCTTCAACGTTGCCGCCGCTGTCCACCGCCAGATCGACGATCACGCTGCCTGGCCGCATGGAAGCGACCTGCGCATCGGTGACCAGGCGCGGCGCCGGCCGGCCCGGGATCAGCGCGGTGGTGATGACGATATCCTGCTTGGCGATGTGCGACGATACCAGCTCGGCCTGCGCCGCCTTGTATTCGTCGCTCATTTCGGTGGCATAGCCGCCAGCGCCTTCGCCGCTGATGCCCGCCACCTTCTCGACGAAGATCGCCTTGGCGCCCAGCGATTCAATCTGTTCCTTGGTGGCGGCGCGCACGTCGGTGGCGCTGACCAGCCCGCCCAGGCGACGGGCGGTGGCGATGGCCTGCAGGCCGGCAACGCCAACGCCCATGATGAAAACGCGCGCGGCGGAAATGGTGCCGGCCGCCGTCATCATCATCGGGAAGGCGCGGCCATAGGCTTCGCCGGCATCGATCACCGCCTTGTAACCGGCGAGGTTGGACTGGCTGGACAGCACGTCCATCGATTGCGCGCGTGTGGTGCGCGGCATCAATTCCATCGCATAAGCGATCAGGCCAGCACCGGCATAGGCGTCGATCTTGGCGCGATCGCTGAAGGGCGACTGGATGGCGGCCAGAATCGTGCCGGCCTTGATACCTGGCAGATCGGCGAGCGCCGGACCCTGCACGCCCAGCACCATATCGGCCCCGGCAATCACGTCGGAGCGCGGCGCCACGGTGGCCCCTGCGGCGGCATAATCGGCATCGCTGATCTTGGCGCCAAAGCCGGCGCCGGATTCCACAGCCACGCTGGCCCCAAGAGCCATCATTTTCTTAACCGTTTCCGGGGTGGCCGCGACGCGCGTTTCAACGCCGCCGGCTTCCTTCAGCACCGCGATCTTCATGGTTTCGCCCCCAAAGCTGCGCTGCAATCAGACTAGGAACACGTAGAGCGAAGCCACGACCACAATCACGAAGATCGTGCCCCACTTGGTAAAGCCGGTGAAGCTTTCGTAGGTGGAACGGTGGCTGTCGTTCTGCTGTTCGTTGCTGGCCATGACCGGCGAAACCCTCGTTGAATTGCAGTGGCTGGTTGCAAAACCGCAACCTGTGCAGTTTGCCTGTTAGCAGACACGGCGCGGCTGTGAAGGGGCAAATGCCTGCTCAGGCCCGCGCGGGATGGCAGGCTCGCCAAACCGCGAGGGCTTGGGCGGTTTCAGGCACATCATGAACGCGCATGATCTGCACCCCAGCATCCGCTCCCGCCAGTGCCAGCGCCAGGCTGCCGGGCAGGCGTTGTTCGACAGGAACCTCACCCGCCAGCTTGGAAATCAATGACTTGCGGCTGGCCCCAAGCAGGATCGGCACACCGAGGCCGTGCAGCAGCGTCAGCCCCTGCAACAGTGCGAGATTGTGGCTGAGCCCCTTGCCGAAACAGATGCCGGGATCGGCGATGATGGCATCAGGTGCGATCCCGCCGGCCATGGCTGCGGCAATCCGTCTCTCCAGCCAGTCGAACACATCGAGCAGGGCGTTGTCATACTGCGGCGCGATCTGCATCGTTTCCGGCGTGCCCTGGTGGTGCATCAGGATCACCGGGCAACCGCGCGCGGCGACCAGCGCCATGGCCGCCGGATCATGGCCCAGCGCGCTGACATCATTGACGATCATCGCGCCGGCATCGAGCGCGGCCGCCATCACCGGCACCTTGCGCGTGTCGATCGACACCGGCAGCCCGGCCAGCCCGGCCCACAGTGGTGCAAGTCGCGCCAGCTCATCAGCAACCGGCAATTCCGGCGCGCCCGGCCGCGTGGATTCCGCCCCCACGTCGATAAGTGCAGCACCGGCAGCATGCATGGCGCGGGCAGCGGCAATCGCGGCATCTGGCGCATCATGGCGGCCGCCGTCGGAAAAACTGTCGGGCGTGATGTTGAGGATGCCCATCACCAGCGGCAGCGGTTGATCGAACCGGGCCAATAGGGGGCGTGGCCGCGTCAGCCGCTCCCGCCAGTCATCCGGCACATCGGCCGCGTCCACCAGTCCCTCGCTCCCGGCCCGCGTCAGCACCTCGGCACGCGCAAACGAAAAGGGGCCGCCGGCAAGCGGCAGCCCCTCCCCTTCACTCAATATCGGGCGATAATAACGCCTCACCACAGCTTGATGCGCTCTTCCGGCGAGAGATACATCTTCTCGCCCTGCTTCACATTGAACGCCTTGTACCAGGCATCGATGTTGCGCACCACGTAGGGGCGGAAATGGCCCGGCGTGTGCGGATCGGTCACCAGTTGCTGCAGCAGCGCCGGCTCGCGATACTTCTGGCGCCACACCTGGCTGAAACCGAGGAAGAAGCGCTGATCGCCGGTGAAACCATCGATCGCCTTCGGCTTCTTGCCACCAAGGCTGCGCTTCCAGCCATCATAGGCGATGGTGATGCCGGCCAGATCGGCGATATTCTCGCCCAGGGTCAGCTCGCCATTCACCTTCTTGCCGGCGACCGGCTCGTACGCGCCGTACTGGGCCACGACCTTGTCGGTGCCCTCCTTGAAGCGCTTCACGTCTTCAGCCGTCCACCAATCGGCAAGCCGGCCGGTCTTGTCATATTTGCGGCCCTGATCGTCGAAATGGTGGGTGATTTCGTGGCCGATCACGGCGCCGATGCCGCCATAGTTCACGGCATCATCGGCATTGGGATCAAAGAACGGCGCCTGCAGAATTGCGGCCGGGAACACGATTTCGTTCCAGGTCGGGTTGGCATAGGCGTTCACCGTCATCGGCGTCATGAACCACTCGCTGCGGTCCACCGGCTTGTTCAGCTTGGCCACGGATTCGTTGAACTCGAACTCGGTCGCACGCTTGGCATTGCCCATGGCATCGCCGCGAACAATGGTGAGCGCCGAATAATCCTGCCACTTGTCCGGGTAGCCGATCTTCGGCGTGAACGCGGCGAGCTTCTCGCGCGCAGCCACCCGCGTCTTGGGGTCCATCCACGCCAGATTGGCCAGACGGGCATCCATGGCAGCGATGATGTTCTTCACCAGCGCATCGGCCTTGGCCTTGGCTTCCGGCGGGAAATATTCCGCCACATACAGCTTGCCCAGCGCTTCGCCGAGCACGCCCGAGGTGATGTCCACGCCCCGCTTCCAGCGCGGCGCCTGTTCCGGCTGGCCGCCCAGCGTCTTGGAATACATGTCGAAATTGGCATCAACAAAGGCCTTGGGCAGGAAGGCCGCGGCATCGCGGATAGTGTGGAAGGCCATATAGTCCTTCAACACCGCCAGATCGGCAGCGGCAATCACCTTGGAGGTGCCTTCAACGGCACTGGGGTTGGCGATGATCACGTCACCCTGCACCGGGATGCTGCTGCCGGCGATCATGCGGCTCCAATCAAGCCCGGCAAAGCGGGTCGGCAGCTCAGCGACGGGCACCGGATTATAGGTCTTTTCGGCCTGACGGCGCTCCACGCGGGTCCAGTGGGTCTTGGCGATGGCGGTTTCCAGCGCGAAGATGCCTTCGGCACGGGCCGCGGCATTGTCGTAACCGGCCAGGCTCAGCATGGTGGCGATATACGCCTTGTACTTGGTGCGAGCGGCCACGAACGATGCGTTCTTGTCGTCCAGATAATAGTCACGATCCGGCAGTCCCAGGCCCGATTGGCCGGCCTGCACGACGAAACGATCCGGGTTCTTGCGATCGGGGCCCACGCCCATGAAGATCGGGCCGGGCACGCCGAGCTTGAAATTGCGGCCAACCAGTTCGGCATAATCGGCCTTGCTTGCGATGGCGGCGATGGCATCAAGCTGCGGCTTCAGCGGGGCGATGCCCTTCGCTTCGATGGCGGCTTCATCCATGAAGCTGGCGAAGAAATCACCGACCTTCTGGGCTTCGCTGCCGGGTGCGCCACCGCTGGCGGCGGCCTTTTCGATAATGGTGCGGGTGCGTTCCTGGGACAGGTCACGCAACTTGGTGAACATGCCATAATTGGTCTTGTCGGCCGGAATTTCCAGCGCAGCCATATATTTGCCGGCGGTGTGACCCACGAAATCGTCGCCAGCCTTCACGTTGGTATCCATGCCGGCCAAATCGAAACCGAACGAGCCGATCTGTGGCTTGGTGTCGGCGGCCAGCGCCGGAACCGCAAACATGGTCAGGCCGGTGGCCAGCGCCAATATGGTCTTGAACGTCACGCGTCATTCTCCCCAACAGGTCGGTTGCCGCGCGGCTTAGCCACAGCAGCAGGCATACGCAACGGGCTGCGGCAGTTGATGCCACAGCCCGTCAGGCTGCACGTGTGTTAGGGGAACGATACGCAATTGGCAAAAGCGAAAATGCCAACGGGAAATGGATGCCAGGCGTCAGCCGTCCACAGCAGTGGCGTGACGGAACGCCTGCCGCCTGGCATCCAACGGAACCAGCCGGCCATCGTCGTCCTCGAAGTGCCAGAAGGTCCAACCATTGCAGCTTGGCAGGCCTTGCGCGGCCGCACCCATCTTGTGGATGGATCCGGTCGTGCCGGCCATGTCCAGGCTGCCATCAGCTCGTACGCTGGCGCCCACACGCCGCCCCGGACCCCACAGGCGTGTGCCAGGGCGGACGTAGCCGCTCTCGACGAGACTGCCAAACGGGATGCGGGCGAGGCTGCGATTGCCTTCGCTGATCTTGATGTCGCCGCCCTCAAGCGGCAGCAGATTGTTGATACGCTCACTCGCCACTCGCACATATTTCGGCTCGCGTTCGATGCCGATCCAGCGGCGGCCGAGCAGCTTGGCGACAGCGCCGGTGGTGCCGGTGCCGAAGAAGGGATCGAGCACCACGTCACCCGGCTGGGTGCAGGCGACAAGAATGCGATAAAGCAGGGCTTCGGGCTTCTGCGTCGGGTGGGCCTTGGACGCACCGTCCTTCAGCCGCTCGCCGCCGGTGCAGATCGGGATCGTCCAATCCGACCGCATCTGCAGATCATCGTTCATCGCCTTCATGGCGTGATAGTTGAAGCAATAGCGGCTGTTTTCGCCCTTGGCGGCCCAGATCATGGTTTCGTGGGCGTTGGTGAAACGCGTGCCCTTGAAATTGGGCATCGGGTTGGCCTTGCGCCAGATGATGTCGTTGAGGATCCAGAAGCCTTCATCCTGCAGCGCGGCGCCAACGCGGAAGATGTTGTGATAGCTGCCGATCGTCCAGATCGCGCCATCGGGCTTCAGCAGGCGGTGCGCCGCCTTCAGCCAGGCGCGGGTGAAGCGATCATAGGTTTCAAAGCTGGAAAACTTGTCCCAATCATCGATGACGGCATCGACATGGCTGCCATCCGGGCGGGCCAGATCGCCACCAAGCTGCAGATTATAGGGCGGATCGGCAAAGATCAGATCGACACTGCCGGCCGGCAGGCTGTTCATCATTTCGATGCAGTCACCCACCAGGATGCGATCGGTCTCCAGCTTGGGCGCGCGGGCCTTGCCGGCCAGGCCGGTATCCACCAGCAGCCGTTCGGCATCACGATGATCAGATGACCGGAAATGTTTCATCACACGCGCTCCAAAAGACAATGCGGTGATGATTCAGATGGGCTTCGCGGTCAAGAATCATTTGAAATCAATGAGATTCCCCGATTCGTCATATTCCGGAATCAAAAGGGGAACAAACCCACATCTTGAGTCCGGGCGGGACACACGGACTCAACCCCTAGTGGTGTGACTCAAAAGACTCACCCCGAAAATTCTTCGCGCAGTCGCTGCAGAACGGCGCGCACGGGCGCAAAACTGGCGCGGTGATGGGGCGTTGCACCCAATCTGTTCAGTACATCGGCATGCGCCGCGACACCATAACCCTGGTTGGTCGCCCAGCCATAGCCGGGGTGCGCGGCATCCAGTTCCGCCATGATCCGGTCGCGCGTTACCTTGGCGATAATGGACGCGGCCGAAATCGCCGGCTCGCAGCCATCGCCACCGATGATCGCGGTGGCCGGCCAGCGCCATTTCGGCAGGCGATTGCCGTCAACCAGCACATGCGCCGGCGCTTCACCCAAGGCTTCGACGGCGCGTGTCATCGCAAGATACGTGGCCTGCAAGATGTTGATCTGATCAATTTCGGCCACGCTGGCCTGGCCAACGCCGATCAGGCAGTCGCTGTCGTGTAACGCATGGAACAACGCCTCACGCCGCTTCGCGCTCAGTTTCTTGCTGTCATCAAGGCCCGTCGGGACCTTCCCACGCAGGATCACGGCCGCAGCCACCACCGGCCCCGCCCACGGCCCGCGCCCGGCCTCGTCAACCCCAGCGATCAGCATCAGGGCAACGGATAAAAGCCCAACGGCCCGTGTCCCTGGCCGAGCCCCGGCGCCCGTTCCAGTCCCTGCCGCACAAATGCCCGTGCGCGTTTCACCGCTTCGGGCAAGGCCAGCCCCTGACCCAGACCGCACGCCAGCGCGGCAGACAAGGTGCACCCGGTGCCATGGCTGCTCGTCGTCTCGATCTTCGCATCCGTAAACGCCAGATGGCCCTGCTGCGTCACCAGCCAGTCGGTGAGTTGGTCACCTTCCAGATGCCCACCCTTGGCCAGCACCGCCCGCGGACCCGCGTTCAGCAATTCCTGCGCCGCCAGCAACATATCCGCGGCGTCCTCCACCTCGGTCTCGGTCAGCGCGACAAGTTCGGGCACGTTCGGCGTGATCACGCTGGCCAGCGGTAAAAGGCGCTGCATCATCGCCCATACGGCATCCTCCTCGATCAGCGCCGCACCGCCCTTGGCGATCATCACCGGATCGAGCACGATGGGCACGCGGCAACCCTCAAGCGCATCGGCGACCGCGTTGATGGTGGCTTCATTGCCCAGCATGCCGATCTTGATGGCATCCACGCCGATATCATCGATGCAGGCACGGATTTGCCCGGCCACGATCTCCGGCGGAATTGCATGCACCGCGCTCACACCCTGCGTGTTCTGCACGGTGATCGCCGTCACCGCCGTCATCGCATAACCGCCCAGCGCCGTGATCGTCTTGATATCCGCCTGGATGCCGGCGCCGCCGCCGCTGTCTGACCCCGCGATGGCGAGAATCCTAGCGACCATGTTTGCGCTCCGCCGACGCCGGATATTTCGCCAGCGCCGCGCCCACCCGCAGTGGGCGCGGTTGCAAATCGCCGCCGCAATTGGGGCACCGCCCAGCCAGCGGGCCCGTCGTGCAGGCCGTGCAAAAGCTGCATTCGAACGAACAGATATGCGCACCCGCCAAATCCGCCGGCAGATCGACGCCGCAGCGTTCGCAATCGGGCCGCAGTTCCAGCATCAGGCGGCCGCTGCCGCAACAGCCGCGCAGATATCATCCACCACGCGGCCGACCAGCGCCTTGTCCTCACCTTCCGCCATCACGCGGATCAGCGGCTCGGTGCCACTCTTGCGGATCAGCAGGCGCCCCTGCCCGGCCAGCTTCGCCTCACCAGCGGCAATCGCGTCTTTCACGGATTGCGCTTCCAATGGCGCACCGCCCTTGAAGCGCACATTCTTCAGCATTTGCGGCAGCGGATCAAACAGGTGCAGCAGCTCGCTTGCCGGCTTGCCCGAACCCACCAGCGCGGCCAGCACCTGCAAGGCTGCCACCAGTCCATCGCCGGTGGTCGCGTGATCCGAAAGGATGATATGCCCCGATTGCTCGCCGCCCACGTTGCAGCCGCGATCACGCATCAGTTCCAGTACGTGCCGGTCGCCCACATTTGCGCGGTGCAACGCGATGCCCTTGCTCTCCAGGAAGCGCTCCAGCCCCAAATTGGACATGACGGTCGCCACCAGTGCGCCGCCCTTCAGCGTGCCGGCTTCCGCTGCGCGTGACGCGATCAGCGCCATCAGCTGATCACCATCCACAACCTGGCCGCGTTCATCCACCACGATCAACCGATCCGCATCGCCATCCAGCGCGATGCCGATATCGGCGCCCGATTCCAGCGCCTTCAGTTGCAGCGCCTTGGGATGCGTGGAACCGACCTTGTCGTTCACGTTGAACCCGTCCGGCGCGACGCCGATGGCGATCACTTCGGCACCCAGTTCCCACAAGGCCGCCGGCGCCACCTTGTAGGCCGCACCTTGCGCGCAATCGATGACGATCTTCAGCCCATCCAGGCGCAGATGTTCGGGAAAGGTCGCCTTGGCAAAGTGGATATAGCGCCCCTGCGCGTCATCAATGCGCCGCGCCCGGCCAATGGCGCGCGGTTCAGCGAGCGGAATCTCTTCCTCCAGCAACGCCTCGATCGCCATCTCGTCGTCATCCGACAATTTGTAACCATCGGGCCCGAACAGCTTGATGCCGTTATCGTGAAACGGGTTGTGGCTAGCCGAAATCATTACGCCGATATCGGCCCGCATCGACCGGGTCAGCATCGCCACCGCCGGCGTCGGCATCGGGCCGAGCAATGTCACGTCCATGCCGACGCTGGTGAACCCGGCAACCAGCGCCGATTCCATCATGTAACCCGAAAGCCGCGTGTCCTTGCCGATCACCACCCGGTGCGTGTGGCTGCCGCGCAGGAAATGGCGGCCGGCGGCCTGGCCCAGTTTCAGGGCGATGGCGGCGGTCATCGGCGGGCTGTTGGTCAGCCCACGAATGCCATCGGTGCCGAAATAACGGCGGGGCTGCTTGCTGCTCATGGGTGGATTCTCTAGCCTGTGACGCAAAGCAAAGAAAGGACGCGCCATGCAGACCCGCAAGATCGGCCCGCTCACCGTTTCGGCCATCGGCCTGGGCTGCATGGGCATGGCGGGCACCGCTGGCCAGGCAGCCATGTACGGGCCTGTCGATCGCGCTGAAGCCATCGCCACCATCCATGACGCATTGGATATCGGCATCAATTTCTTCGACACCGCCGAAATCTATGGCCCGTTCGCCAATGAGGAGCTGGTCGCCGAGGCACTGGCCGGCCGCCGCCACCAGGCGGTGATCGCCACCAAGTTCGGTTTTCGCATCGAAAATGGCCGGGTGGCGGGCGTCAACAGCCAGCCCGCCCATACCCGCGAAGTTTGCGAGGCGAGCCTGAAGCGCCTGAACACCGATGTGATCGATCTGTTCTACCAACACCGCGTCGATCCTGCCGTACCGATCGAAGACGTGGTCGGCACGCTGGCGGATCTGGTGAAAGAGGGCAAGATCCGCGCCATCGGCCTGTCCGAATGCTCCGCCGCCACCCTGCGCCGCGCCTGCGCCGTCGCCCCCATCGCCGCCCTGCAAAGCGAATGGAGCCTGTGGGAACGCGACGTGGAGTCCGAAATCGCGCCCACCGCCCGCGAACTCGGCGTCACCTTCGTGCCCTATTCCCCGCTCGGCCGCGGCTTCCTCACCGGCAGCGTGCCGCGCGCCGAAGATCTGCCCGACGGCGATTATCGCAAGGCCGATCCGCGCTATCAGGGCGAGAATTACGATGCCAACATGGCCGCTGTCGCCGTGGTCAAGTCCATCGCCACCGCCCACAGCGCCAGCCCGGCCCAAGTCGCCATCGCCTGGCTGCTGGCAAAAGGCCCGGACGTCGTGCCCATCCCTGGCTGCAAGCGCCGCACCACGCTGATCGACACCGCCGGCGCCGCCGCGCTGCACCTCACAGCAGACGATATCGCCGCCCTCGATACTGCCCTGCCCCAGACCGCTGGCCTTCGCTATGGCAGCAAGGCCGCACTGGCGATGACTCGGTTGTAAGAGCGTCACTGACGGAAATCGGCCATCGTCTTCACGCGACCACTGGCAGCGCAAACGGTGCGAGCGTAGCGTTCACATCATGCACGCACCCGTCGCCCCATCCGTTCACGGCCTCGATTTCGACACCATGAACGCCGCTCGCTTCGCCCGCGATCCGGCGTACGACGGCATCTTCTTCATCGCCGTCAAAACCACCGGCATCTATTGCCGCCCGGTATGCCGCGTGCGCCAACCGCTCACGCGCAACATCAGTTTCTTCCCCAGCGCAGCTGCCGCCGAACGCGCCGGTTATCGCCCCTGCCTGAAATGCCGCCCCGAAAGCGCGCCCTTCTGTCCGGCCTGGAACGGCACCAAGACGACCGTGGAACGGGCGCTGAAACTCATCGACGAAGGCGCGCTCGATGGTGAAGGCACGGTGGAAGCCCTCGCAACACGCTGCGGCGTCGGCGCCCGCCACCTCACCCGCCTGTTCCGCCAGCACCTGGGCGCTTCCCCCATCGAAGTCGCCCAAACCCGCCGCGTCCAACGCGCCATGCAGATGATCGCTCACACGCAACTGCCGATGACCGAAATCGCTCACGCCGCCGGCTTTGCGTCCCTGCGCCGCTTCAACGAAGTGATCAGCGCCCGCTACGGCCGCCCGCCATCAGAGTTGCGCAAGGTGCGCCCCCACAACGTCACTTGACCGGAGCCGCCCAAACCCACTAGGCCCGGTCCCGGACAGATGGCCGAGTGGTTTAAGGCAGCGGTCTTGAAAACCGCCGTGGGTGAAAGCTCACCGTGGGTTCGAATCCCACTCTGTCCGCCA
>Ga0164292_10000219_pt1 | contig 41059 bp, 47 predicted proteins | sample GEODES117metaG_FD_111486 | JGI IMG/M metagenome (GOLD analysis project Ga0164292, IMG submission 111486) | Eutrophic lake water microbial communities from Lake Mendota, Wisconsin, USA - GEODES117 metaG | ecosystem: Environmental > Aquatic > Freshwater > Lake | place: USA: Lake Mendota...
CAGTGCGTTGCCGATGGCCACCACGTCGTAGGTCAACGAGTGATCGTTCGAGGTATCGACCGGCGGCACGTGGCGAAACTCTAGCCCAGTTGGGGTCTGTGGTCGGCGGGCGTCAGCGGCTAGTGGGCACGAGCGTGCCCGCCACCACCTGGTCGCGCAGTTCGCGCTTCAGGAACTTGCCCGCGGCGTTGCGCGGCAAGGGCTCGTTGATGATGATGACCTGCGAGGGCACCTTAAAGTTGGCAATCTTGCCGTCGAGGAATGCCCACAGTTCGTCGGGGGTGATCGTCATCTTGTCCTTGGGATAAATCGCCACCGCGACCTCTTCGCCAAGACGCTCGTGCGGCACGCCAAACACCGCCGCCTCGTATACCGCAGGGTGTTCGTAGATGGCGTTTTCCACTTCGGCGCCATACACGTTTTCGCCGCCGCGCAGAATCATGTCCTTCACGCGATCTTCGATGTAGAGAAAGCCTTCGTCATCGAGGTGGCCAAGGTCGCCCGAGCGCAACCAGCCGTCGACGATGGTTTCAGCGGTTGCTTCGGGGCGATTCCAGTACCCACGAATCAACATCGGCCCATAGAACCAAATCTCGCCCGAGCGACCCGCGGGAAGCACGTTGCCCGCATCGTCGCGAATCTCGACCTGCATCGGCAGGATGGCGCGACCGGTTGACGTGGGTCGATCGATGTAGTCCTTGCCAATGATGCCGGGGCCAAACGCGTTGGTCTCCGTCATGCCGTAGCCCAACTGCGGACTCCCTGTCTTGACCGTGTTGGCCACCTTGCTCACCAGCGTCGCCGGAGCAGGCGCACCGCCACCACCCACCGCGCGCAGGCTGGAGGTGTCGTACTTGTCGAAGGTGGGTGCATTCACGAGGTCCCAGCCTTGTGTGGGCACGCCGATGAAGTTGGTGACCTTCTCGCGCTCGATGAGCTGCAACGCCTTGTCAGCATCCCACTTGTACATGATCACGAGCTTGAGTCCGGCCAAGAAGGAAGCGAGCATCACCGGCACGCAACCCGTCACGTGAAACAGCGGCACGATCAAAATGAACGATGTGGGCAAGTCGCCACCCTTCGGCGGCTGACCATAGGCACCCAGCACGTACTGACGCGCAGAGAACGACATGATTGACGACAGAATCGCGCGGTGCGTGGAGACCGCGCCCTTCGGGCGACCCGTGGTGCCCGAGGTGTAGAGAATGGTCGCATCGTCATCGGGGTCGATGTCTGCACCGGGGTGCGGCGCTCCCGGCTTGACGGCCTGCTCCCAGCGCTGCGCCGTAGCGGGTAGCCCGTTGTCGGCGCGCACGACAAGCGTGGTGATGTTGTGCTTCGCGCAGTAGGCAGCCGCAACATCAAAGCGCTGCTGGTCGCAAATGTAGACCTTGGCGCCCGAGTCCTCGAGGGCGAATTCCATCTCGTCGGTGGTCCACCACGAGTTCATCGACACCGAAATCGCACCGATTGAGGTGATCGCGGCAAATGACATCACCCATTCGGGGTAGTTGCGCATGGCAATGGCCACGCGGTCGCCCTTGCGGATGCCGTATTCATTGACCAGCAGGTTGGCGAGTGCGTCCACCTGCTCCACCACCTTGGCAAACGTCCACTGTTCGTCTTCGTAGACCATGAACACGCGATCGCCGAAGTTGCGCGCGTTGTTGAATACCACGCCCAGATGAGGAGGCGCATTTTTGAACACCTTCTGTGGTGTGCCGCGCACCGTGGTGTCGACCAATTCGAACAATTGACCGGGCCCGGTTACGGCCGCCGTTGCTTCATCCCATGACATCGTCATTTCGTGCTCCCCCACCCCTCGATGTTGTGGAGCTGAGGGGAATTGAACCCCTGGCCTGTACATTGCGAACGTACCGCTCTACCAACTGAGCTACAGCCCCAAATTGCGCTCCAAACCCTAGCGGCACGGCCGCCGCGCACGCCTAGCGGCGACGGAACTGGTTGTAGTAGCGCTCGTTGTCGCGGCGAACACGCAACTGCACGAGCACGTAGCAATACACAACGAGTGCGATCAGGCTGGCACCAAAGAGCATGACGAATGCCTGCGAGCCGGTGGTGAACGCAAGGAACAACGTCACCACCACTGTGATGGCCAAGCCGACCACGACGTTCTGACGACGCTGGCGCACGAGCGCCTGCGGCGACACATACCCAGCGGGGCGATGTACACGCTGGCCCTGCGGACGCACGAGCGCGCCGGTCAAACCACCGAGCTGACCCTGCGGCGCGCGGGTGGCGGGGCGACCCGAGGGTGCCAAGGGGCGGGCCATGCTGCGCAGTTGACCCTGCGGGTAGCGGCCGCCGGCCGACTCAAGGGAGTGCAACTGACGACGGAAGTTGGACACCGAGTTCGACGGCGAACCGTTAATGCGGGAACGAACGAGTGGTGGCACCAGTACCGCCAACCAGGCAGCACCGACGAGCAACAGGATGACCGTACTCATGACTCCCTGAGTGTATTACAGAATTGCAACAAAACCGCCACCCCAGGGCCACTTTGCGCCCTCGTGAACGGGTGTTCCACCCGCCCTCGTCAACGGGCCCTCCGCCCTTAGCGACGGCCAAAACTCGCCCAGCCGAGCGCGCTAACGCTGATATGTGCCGCTTTTGCCGCCGGACTTGTGCCAGACGGCAAGCTCCCCGATCACCATGTCGCGGTCGGCGCTCTTGCACATGTCGTAGATAGTGAGGGCGGCTACCGAACACGCGTGCAGGGCTTCCATCTCCACGCCGGTGCGATCCACGGTGTCGACCGAGGCCTCGATGGCAATGTGGTCGTCGCCGAATGCGAAGTCAACGTGTACGGCGCCGATCATCAGCGGGTGACACAGCGGGATCATGTCGCTCGTGCGCTTGGCGGCCTGAATGCCGGCCACGCGGGCAACGGCCAACACGTCGCCTTTGGGCACGGTGCCGCCCGTGATGGCCGCAACGGTTTCGGGCCGCATCGTCACCGTGCAGCGCGCGACGGCTCGACGGTGCGTGACGTCCTTCGGCGTCACGTCCACCATGCGCGCCGTGCCGCGTTCATCGAGATGCGAAAAGGTGGGCTCGCCCATCATCCGCCGATCTGACTCATCGAACGCTTCGGGCGCACGAAGGCAACGGTGCCGATGTTGTGGCCCGCCCACTTGGTGCCCACCGCGCGCTGAATCTCTGCGGCGATCGTGGCGTCGTCAGCCCCGTTGCGCAGCAGCGCACGGAGGTCGAACTCGTTTGTGGCAAACAAACACGTGCGGAACTGGCCATCGGCGGTGAGGCGCACGCGGTCGCAGTCGCCGCAGAACGGTTTGGTCACCGAAGGAATCACGCCCACCGTGCCACGGCCATCGAGGTAGCGCCAGCGATCGGCGGGTGCGGCGCCGCGCGCGGGCACCTGCTCGAGCGGATACACCGCGTGAATGGCGGCGACGATGTCGTCTTGGCTCACCACCGTGCTGTTGCTCCAGCCGCCCTCGGCGTCGAGGGGCATGTATTCGATGAAGCGCACCTCGACGCCCTTGTCGCGCCCAAAGGTGGCGAGGTCGACGATCTCGTCGTCGTTCACGCCCTTTTGCACGACCGCGTTGATCTTGACGGGGTCAAACCCGGTGGCAATCGCGGCGTCGATGCCATCCAGCACGCGGTCGAGTTCGTCGCGGCGCGTCATGGCCTGGAAGCGGTCGCGCTGCAGCGTGTCGAGGCTGATGTTGATGCGCTTCAAGCCGGCGCGACGCAGCTCGCCGGCAATCAGGCGCAGCGTGGCACCGTTGGTGGTGAGGGCGAGGTCGATGGGTTGTCCCGCGCGAGGCGACGACGAATTCGCCGGCACCGTAAGCGTGGCCAGTTGTTCAATCAGTGATGACACATGGGCACGCATCGTGGGCTCGCCGCCGGTGAGTCGAATGCCGTCAACTTCGAACGTGTTCACACAAATCGACGCCAGGCGATAGAGCTCCTCATAGGTGAGCACTTCTTCGCGGGGCAGCCATTTCAGGCCCTCAGCCGGCATGCAATAGGTGCAGCGGAAATTGCAACGATCGGTAATCGAAATGCGCAGGTCGCGCACCGTGCGCCCAAACGGATCGATCAGCTCCACGGGCCCAGCCTACGGAAGCCACGAGGCCCCGTGTCAGTCGAGGAGGAACACCTCGACCGCGCCGCCTTCGGGCACGCCGTCGCCGTCGGGCACCACGGCAATGCCATTGGCCATAGCGGTTGCGGCCAATTGGTGGCTGCCCTGCGGGCCCGACTCGCGCACCTGCAGGCGACCGTCTTCGCCAAACTCCGCGAACACACGCATGTAATGCACCTTGCCGTCGCGCTTGCGGCGCAGCGGCGCCGCGGCAACTGCGGCAATACGCGTACGCTCGGTGCGTTCGTGTCCCATCATTGCCTTAAGCGCCGGGCGGGCCATGAGTTCATAGCTGATCATCGAACTCACCGGGTTACCAGGCAGGCCGAAGATGGGCACGGTGCGGCCGTCGGCTGCGCGCAGTTGGCCAAAGGCAAACGGCTTGGCAGGCTTGATGGCCAGTTGCATCCACTGCATCTCAGCAATGCGCGACAGCACGGCTTTCACCACGTCGAAGTCGCCCATGCTGACACCGCCGCTCGTGACGATGGCGTCGCAGCGTGTGCTAACGTCGCGCAGCACGCGCTCGAGTTCAGCTTCGTCGTCGCGCACCACGCCAAGATTGATGAGTTCGCACCCGGTGTGGCGAATCAACTCGTCCAGCATGGTGAGGTTGCTTTCGCGAATTTGTCCGGGGCCAAGCGGCGAGCCGTCGATGACGAGTTCATCGCCCGTGGACAACAGCGCTACGCGCGCTCGCGCGAACACCTCCACGGTGCGGGCGTTGATACTGGCCAGCACGCCGATAGCCGCAGCGTTCAGCACCGTGCCGGCACGAAACACCACCTCGCCCGCGCGCACATCGCTACCCGCATGACGAATAGCTGCACCCACTTCGGCCACCTTGCTCAGGCGCACGCGGTTGTTCTCGAGGCGTTCGGAATCTTCCACCATGACCACGGCGTCCACGCCGCCTGGGATCGGCGCGCCAGTCATAATGCGAATCGCCTCGCCGGCCTGCAGCGTGCGCGACGAGGCCGCACCGGCGGCAACCGTGTCGATTACCGCGAGGTCAACCGGAGCAGCCGACACATCGGCGGCACGCACCCCATAGCCATCCACTGCCGAATTGTCGAAGGGCGGCACGTTTTCGGCAGCAACCACATCGCGGGCCAGCACGCGCCCTACGGCCTGCGCGTGGTCGAGCGCGATGGTGTTCAGCCGCTCACAGGTGCTCCACACCATGCGTCGCGCGTCGGCAATCGGAATCATTGCGTCAGACGGTACCTTCATGTTCACCACGCTTGTGTAGCCATGACCAACTACTCCCCGCTCCCCGCCTCCGGCCTGCATGCCGCATGGACGAACCGCATTGATGGCACGTTGAGCGACGTCACGTTGCGCTGGGAAAACGAGGCCTGGACGGCCGACGGCCGCATCGAATCAAACAACGTGCAGTTCGTGATGCGCATCTCAGCGTCGTGGATGGTGCAGCAATTCATGTTGTTCCGCGATCTCGACGAACCCGACCTGTGGCTCGCCACCGACGGCCACGGCCGTTGGGGCGAAGTCAACGGTGCGCACCGTACCGAACTCGACGGCTGCGTCGACATCACCCTCGACGGCACGCCGTTCGGCCATGTCGTCGCCATTCGCCGCCTCCCACTCCACGTGGGCCACGCGGCGCAACAAAACGTCATCCACATCGACACCGACACCCTCGGCGTCACCGTGCGCCCACATACTTACGAACGAGTCGGCAATACGTCGTGGCGCTACGCCACGGCAGGCGTCACCGCCGATGCAATGGTGGATGACTACGGATTCGTTATCGACGACGGGCGCTTCGCCCGCGACGTCACTCAATGATCGACTGATACACCAAGCTGCGCAGGTACGGCCGAATGGGGTGCGTGGTAGATGGCAGCAACTGCGTATAGAAGGTCGCGGTGATTTCTTCTACAGGATCCACCCAGAACGCAGTACTTGCCATACCGCCCCAGCCATACGTGCCGCTCGGGCATGCCACGCGCGTGCGTGCCTGGTCGACCACGACCGAGAACCCCAGGCCGAAGCCAAGCCCGTCGTAGAACACCTCTTCGCCCAACGTGCGACCAAACGTGGTGATGTCGGTGTTTCCGGGCAAGTGATTCATCGTCATCAGGTCGAGCGTGGTGGGCGACGCGATGCGCACCCCATCCAACTCGCCACCGTTTTCCAACATCTGCAGAAAGCGCCAGTAGTCGTACGACGTGGAATACAACCCGCCACCACCCGACAACGACCGCGGCTGACGCGAGGCCATCTTCGTGGCGGCCTCCACCAATGTCTTGCCGCCGGTTGATGCGTCGTACTGATACAGCGCGGCCAGACGATCGGCCTTGTCCTCGGGCACGTAAAACGCCGTGTCACGCATACCGAGCGGGCCCAAGATGCGCGTGGCGAAGAAGTCATCCAGCGTCATACCCGAGACCACTTCGACGATGCGGCCAACGACGTCGGTCGACACGCTGTAGTTCCACGATGTGCCCGGTTCAAAGCACAGCGGCAACTTCGCAAAGTTGTCGCAGGCCTCGGCGAGCGACGGCCAACTGCCAATGCCGAACTCGAAACCCGAGCGTCGGTAGATGTCGTCAACGGCATCGAAGTAGTTGAAGCCATACGTCATGCCCGAGGTGTGCGTAAGCAGGTGCCACACCCGCATCGGCTCGCGAGCCGGCGCCGTGATGGGCTTGAGCGACGAACCGCCGGTGAACACCCGCAGGTTGGCAAACGACGGAATGAAATTGGCAACGGGGTCGGTGATCTGCAGCTTGCCTTCTTCCACCAGCATCATCAGCGCAAGCGAAGTGATCGGCTTGGTCATCGAATAGATGCGGTAGATCGTGTCGAGCGTGGTGGGCTTGGCATTCTCCACGTCGCGCATGCCATAGGTGGCGAGATACGCCACTTGCCCGTAACGCGCGACGGCCACCGTGTAACCGGGTAAGCGACCATCATTGACATAGTGACGGAAGTGATCGTCGATGCGGGCAAGTCGCTCGGCGCTCAACCCCACTTCCTTCGGATCAATCGTCGCCTTCAACTCGCCCATTGCTTCCCCCTGTCACGAAAATCGCGAACGTAACCACGCATCGAATTCGGCACCCACATCCTCGCGTCGGCGCGCCAGTTCGATCACGGCCTGCAACCACCCCATCGGTGTGCCGGTGTCGAAGCGGTCAATGTCGCTCACCAACCCGAGCACCCGGCCGTTGTGTGCGCCTACAAGCAACGCATCGGTGAGTTGAATCTCGCCATTGGGCGCGGGGGCCAATCCCTCGAGCAAGTCGAACATCTCGGCGGCCAACACGTAGCGCCCAATGATGATCAGATCGCTCGGCGCGTCTTCCATGCGCGGCTTTTCCACCACGCCAGTGATCGTTACCTCGCCGGCGGCAGTTGGCGCGGCCGTAGTAGTCACGCAGCCATAACTGGACACCTCGGTCATCGGCACGCGCTTCAGCCCAACTGCGGTCTTGCCATCGCGGTCGTGCATCGCAGCCAACTGCTGCATCAGTTCGGGCCCGCCCATTAACTCGTCGGGCAACAGCACGGCGAAGGCCTCTTCGCCCACCGCGTCGCGCGCGCACGTTATGGCGTGTCCCAGTCCACGCGGCACGTCTTGATAGCGAATCGACACGCGCACGTCGTTGCCAATGCGGGCGAGTCGCTCAGCGAGCTCCACCCTCCCGCTATCGCGCACGCGCGCCACCACCTCGGGCGCGGGCTGCACGTAGGCCTCGATACCCGCCTTAGCCACGTTGGACACGATCACGATGTGCTCGACACCTGCGCCGATTGCCTCGTCCATCACCAACTGCAGCGCTGGCGTGTCGAAGATGGGCATCAGTTCCTTGGGCACCGCTTTCGTCGCGGGAAGGAACCGTGTTCCCAGTCCCGCGGCCGGGATCACCGCAGTGCGTATCGCCACAGATGCATCCTAGAATTTCAACCGCCATGCCAACGTACGTGTACAAATTCATCGACTCGGGCGAGACAATCGAGGTGCAGCAAGCCTTTACCGACGAGCCGTTGACCGAATTGGCACACCCCGTCGATGGCACCGTGCGCAAGGTCAAGAAGATCTTCACCCCCGTCGGCGTGTCGTTCAAGGGCGGCGGCTTCTACAAAACTGACAGCCGCGGCGGCTCGTCATCATCGAGCAGCTCGTCATCGACCAATTCGGCATCGACCAGCACCACGTCGAGCGAGAGCACCTCAACGCCGGCAGCCGCGCCGGCAGCACCTGCCGCCGACTAGGGCACACATCCCGGGCGTGCTTCACGCCCCGCTGCGCAACGCGGCAGTCCTTCTTCGCGCCACCACTACACGCCAGCGCATCGCACTGCAGAGCGACCCCCGCCGCCAACGCATCCTCACCATCGCCTGCGCCGCAGTTGCCGCATTTCTCTATCTATTGGCCACGCTCAATCTGCAACACGCCCGCGACGCACTCGGCGCCCACAGCGTGGTCTTTGTCGCCACACATGAACTGCGCCCCGGCGACACCATCACCGCAGCAAGCCTGCGCAACGCGCACCTGCCCACCGTCGCACTTGCGCCCACCACACTCACCGAGTCACCACTCGGCAAAACCGTTCGCCAACACGTCATGCCCGGCGAAGTACTCACCTCCACCAACGTGCACGCATCGAACGACACGCACGTGCCCCGCGGATGGCGCGTGGTGGCCATCTCCGTGCGTGCCGCACTGCCGCCGCTCGAAGCTGGCGCGCGCGTCGATGTCATCGCTCGCGCCGAAATACTCGTCACCGGCGCAGTCGTCGTATCGGTGGGTGAAGGCGGTCGTTCGGCCATGGTCGCGGTGCCCGCCGAATCTGCCGCAGTAGTTGCTACCGAAGCCGCACTCGGCGAGGCCACGTTGGCCGCGGGTTAGCGAAAGCTGGTAGCCAACAGGCCAAGCACCGCAACGCCCACAATCACGCGATACACCACAAAGCCGGTGAACGCACGCGTGCGTAACAAGCGAATCATGCCCCACATCGCGAACCACCCCGAAATACCCGCACTCACAATGCCCACGATCATCGGCACCAGCAGCCCCTCGGGAATACCATCAGCAAACAATCCCCCCAACTGAAACGCCACCGCGCCCGCAATAATCGGCACGCTCATCAAGAAACTCACGCGTGCCGCCGCGTCGCGCGTAAATCCCCGCACGCGTGCGAGTGTGATCGTGATCCCCGCCCGCGACGTACCCGGGTTCAACGCCAACACCTGCGCCAGACCAATCATCAACGCATCAACAGCACCGAACCCATCAGCATCACGACGACCCGGCAGGCGATCTGCCCACAGCAGCACCAAGCCAAACACAATCAAGGTGACCGCAATCAGTAACGGCTCGCCTAAGTCCTCGCTGATCCACTCCTCGCCCACTACGCCGGCAAGCCCCGCAGGAATCGCCGACGCCACAAACCACCACGCCCGCCTGCCCACCTTCTTGTCGCACCGCTTGGGCGACAGCACGAGCAGCGCACCGTGGCGCACGTAGGGCACCAACTCGGCGCGCAGATACACCACCACGGCCACCAACGTGCCGAGGTGCAACGCCGTATCGAAGGCCATCGCCACTGACTCATCGGCAAAGTCGTTCCACCCAAACAACCACGGCACCAACTCAAGGTGACCGCTCGAGGAAATCGGCAGGAACTCCGTCAACCCCTGCACGATGCCGAGGATGATCGCATGCAGGATGGGCACCCCTTAACGGTAGGCGACCCACCACCGCGCACACCGACCATCCGCTCGTACAACCAGTTGAAGCCGACCGTGATGCCTTTTCTCACCACGACGCAAACCTAGCCGGCGCAACTTTTCGCGAATTTGCTCGAGGCGTGTTAGGAGCCACTCATCGTCACGTCACGAATGACGAGCGACAATCCCATGGCGCGCATCGGCAACCAGTCGATGTCGCCACCAATGTCGACGATGTCGAGCAACATGCGTTGCAGGGTGCTGGCGATGGTGAACTCGCGCACGGGTTCGGCAACGGCGCCGTTACGGATCATCATGCCCGAGGCACCCGTAGAGAAGTCGCCCGACACGGGGTTCACGCCGGAGTGCAAACCGGCGACCATCTGAATGAGCACACCATCATCGATTGCGGCGATGAGTTCCTGTTGCGAACGTGTGCCGGGGGTGAGTTGCATGGCCAAGCAGCCGGTTCCGGGCGTGCCGGCGAAGCCGCCGCGGGTGGCATTGCCGGTGCTGGGGGTGCCCATGCGGCGACCGCTGTAAGAGGAATGCACGAACATCTTGAGCACGCCGTTTTCGATAAGTACGTTGCGCCGTGCGGCTAGGCCTTCGCCGTCGATGTCGGTGGCGGTATAGGCCAGCGGGTTGGTGGGGTCATCGACGAGCGTGATGCGCGGGTCGGCCACGGTGTCGCCGAGTCGGCCAGCGAAAAAGCTGCGGCCCTTGGCCACGTTTTCGCCGTTCAACGTGCTCGAGATCACCGAGAGAAATTGTGAGGTGACGAACGGGTCAAGCACCACGGTGGTGCGCTTGCTTTGCGGCTTGACTGCACCCAAGAGGCGCGTGGCGCGCTCGGCTGCTTCCTTGGCAGCGCGTTGCAAGTTGAAGTCGTGTGGTGAGTCGCCGACGGAGAACCCGAAGCCGGTTTGTGTTTCGTCTTCGTCGTCGGCGAGCGTGCTTACTGATACGTAACACGAGTTGCCGCGGCCACTTTCGCGAATGCCGGTGGTGGTAGCCACGGCAACCTCACCCCAGTCGTCGTCGTAGTTGGCTTCTTCCACGCGCACGCGCGTATCCATGCCAAGCGTGAGACGCTCGAGTTCCTTGGTGAGAGCAATCTTGTCGGCGGTGGGAAACGCAGCTAGCGCCTCATCCCAAAACTTCTGCGGCACTTGGGCAACACCATCGGGAACGGCGAGGCCGGCGAATTCGTCGGTCGTGCCGAAGGCAACGTTGTCGCGCGCGTCGACCAATACTTCGGCGATTGCATCTGGACTCAACGTGCCGGCATAGGCGAAGCCAGTGCGGCCATCGCGAATAACGCGAATGCCCACGCCTTCGCTTTGGGCCGACACGAAGTGTTCAACTTCGCCTTCGTACACGCGAATGGCGGTCTCGCCGCCGCGACTGACATAGGCCTCGATCTGCTCGCCCGGCTTAGCCTGGGCGACGACCGCATCGGCCAGCGCCTGGAGTTCGGGAACCTCGTTGCTCACGCCGCGGTGCCACCGATGGTCATGGCCGTCACCCGCAGGGTTGGCTGACCATCACCCACGGGCACGCCTTGGCCGTCCTTGCCGCACGTGCCCGGGCCGCCCATCGCGAAGTCGTTGCCGAGCATGTCGATGTCGCGCAGCACCTGCGGGCCGTTGCCGATCAGGTTGCCTTCGCGCAGCGGCTCGGTGATCTCGCCGTTTTCGATGAGGTAGGCCTCGACCATGCCGAACACGAAGTCGCCGCTTGCGGTGTCTACTTGCCCGCCGCCGAGCTTGGCCACATACACGCCGTGGTCGGTGTTGCGAATGATGTCTTCCGGGTCGTCGGTGCCGTTGGTGACAAACGTGTTGGTCATGCGCACCATCGGCAGGTCGGCATAACTCTGGCGACGGCCGTTGCCGCTTTGCGCGCGGCCTTCCTTGCGCGAGCGCAGGAAGTCCCACATGTAATCGGTGAGCACCCCGTTTTCAATCAGCACGTTGCGCTGCGACGGATGGCCCTCGTCATCGATGCCGATGGCGCCCCACTCCCCGCTCATCGTGCCGTCGTCAATCAGCGTCACGAGCGGCGAGGCCACGAGTTCGCCCATCTTGCCGCGATACACGCTGGCGCCCTTGCCCACGAGGTCTGCTTCGAGCCCGTGGCCGCACGCTTCGTGAAACAGCACGCCGCCGGTGCCCTGCTTGATGACGACAGGAAGTGATCCCGACGGCGCGGGGCGTGCCTTCAACTTGGTGAGTGCCTGCTTGGCCGCGCGAATTGCCAGCTCTTCCACGTCGTTGTCGTCGAAGAGTTCGAAACCGATGGTGTGGCCAAGCGAGTCATAACCCGTCTGCATGCCGGCGTCACCACTGGCCACCACGCTCACGCGAAACAGCGTGCGCACCTGATCGTCGGCGGCGAATACGCCGTCGGAATTCGCCACGAGGATGCGCTTGTAAGAGTCGCCGTAGCCAGCGCTCACCTGCACGATTGCGCCATCTACCGAACGAGCCGCGTCGTTGGCGCGCTGCAACAGCTCCACCTTGCGGGCTTTCGACACCTCGCTCGGCGCAATGCGCACGGTGTTCACCGGGTGGCGCAACAGTTCGCGCAACTCCACCTTGTGCACGCCGCCGTCGCCCTGGCGCGCAGCAGCGGCTGCCGCCTCGGCGGCTGCAAGGAGTCCTTTTTCGCTCAGGTCGGCGGTGTGGGCAAAGCCCGTGGTCTCGCCGGCCACCACGCGGATACCTGCGCCGCGGTCGCGGCCACTCGTCACCTGCTCCACTTTGTTGTCGTCCAACCCGGCCGACGTTGAGCGTTTGTCCTCTATATACACCTCGGCAAAGTCAGCCCCAGTACTTCTGCCCTTGGCGAGCACGCGGGCAATGACGTCGGGGGCTACGAGTGGTGCGATCGTCGACATGGACCCAAGCCTACTGATGACCCCCAGCGCGATGCCGGTCGAGCCGTACGCTTTTGTCATGGTCGCCGATGCACATTCCGTCGTCGACACGCATGTCGCGCCACGCCACCACAAGACCCTGTGGTGGAAAGAAGCGTTAATCGTCTTGGCCTTCTACGGCATCTACACGCTGATCCGCAACCAGTTCGGCTCCGCACTCATTCGCGGCGTCGAGATTCCCTACCACGCGTTCAACAACGCAATGACGATTATTCGTATCGAGCGCGCGCTCGGGTTGTTTCACGAAGAGACCATCCAAGATTGGTTCATCCCTTACGTGTGGTTCATCGAATCGATGAATGTGTATTACGGCACAGCACATTTCGCCGTCACGCTCGGCGTGTTCATTTTGATATTCAAGAAACGGCCCGATGTATTTGCACAGTGGCGCAACACGTTGGCGGCGATGACCGCGCTCGCCATCGTCGGCTTCGTCGCGTTTCCGCTGATGCCACCGCGTCTGCTCGACAAGCCGTGCCCACCCGCAAACGACGGAGGCATCTGCATCGAAAGTGAATTGCGCAACTACAACGGCGCTGACAACTTTGGTTTTGTCGACACCATCGACATGTACGGCGGGCCGTGGGACTTCAGCGACGGCCCGGCCGCAGCCGTGTCCAATCAATACGCGGCGATGCCGTCGCTGCACATCGGCTGGGCCACGTGGTGCGTGTTCGCGCTGTGGCCACTCGCACGCAAACGATGGATGCGCATCGCGCTGTTTCTGTATCCGGCCACCACGCTGTTGTGCATCGTGGTCACCGGCAATCACTTCTGGCTCGACGGCGTGGGCGGCATTGTGGTGTTTGGCCTCGGCTATGTCATTGGCACCGGCTTACACCGCTGGAATCACGCGCGTCTCGACCGTCGGATGGCGTCTCACCCCTCTATTTAGGACCTGCATTTAGGGCCACCAAAGAGGGGCAGGTAGCGTTATTTGCATGGCGCTGGCTGACATTCGTGACCCCCACGATCTGAAGCGCCTCACGCTCGCCGAAGTCGAGGAATTGGCTCAGGAGATCCGCACATTTGTCGTGTCGGCGGTGTCCGAAACGGGCGGCCATCTGGGCTCCAACTTGGGTGCCGTCGAACTCACCCTTGCGCTCCACCGGTCGTTCGAATCGCCGAAGGACGCGATCCTGTGGGACACCGGACACCAGGCCTACATCCACAAGATCGTCACGGGCCGCGCGGCCGGGTTTGCCACGCTGCGCCAGGCCGGTGGTATTTCTGGCTATCCCAGTCGAGAGGAAAGTCCTCACGACTTCATCGAAAACAGCCACGCCTCGACGGTGCTCAGTTACGCCTACGGCCTCGCCGCGGCACGCGACCAGGGGCTCACCCCCAACCGCCGACACATTGTTGCCGTGATCGGCGACGGCTCGATGACGGGTGGCATGGCGTACGAGGCGCTCAACAACCTCGGTCATAGTGGCAAGCGCGTCATCATCGTGCTGAACGACAACGGCCGCAGTTACGCACCCACCGTGTCGAACCTGATCCAAACCTCGTCGCAAGAAGACGAAACGGGCGGCATCAAGCGGCCTGTCGATCGACTCACCGAAACGTTGTCGCACAAGCTCACCGACATTCGCCTGAACCCTGTCTACGTGCGTCGTCAACGCCGACTCGAGCGCTTCTTGCGTGAACTACCGCTCGTTGGCCCGCAGGCCGAGCGTGGACTCGAGGCGTTCAAAAAAGGTGTGCGCGAGTTCTTGCAACCCACCGCATTCTTCGAGGCGCTCGGCGTGCACTACGTGGGCCCCATCGATGGTCACGATGTGCAGGCACTCGAACATGCCTTCGAATCAGCACAGCAGCGCGTGCAAGAAGGCCCGATCGTCATTCACGTCATCACGCAAAAAGGTCGTGGGTATTCGCCCGCCGAAGACGACGACGAAAAGCATCTGCACGATGCGCCCACCTTCGACCCGCTAAATGGCCCTCCCAAGTCGGTGCCCACCGGCTACACGCAGGCGTTTTCCGACGCACTCATCAAGGTCGCGCAAATGGACAACCGCGTGGTGGCCATCACTGCGGCGATGCCTGGGCCAACGGGTCTCCTGCCGTTCCAAGAACAGTTCCCCGATCGCTTTTTTGACGTGGGCATCGCCGAGCAACACGCCGTTACGGCCGCGGCCGGTATGGCGCTCGGCGGTATGCGCCCGATCGTGGCGCTGTATTCCACGTTCCTCAATCGTGCGTGGGACCAAGTGGTCTACGACGTCGCACTGCATCGCCTGCCCGTAATCTTCTGTCTCGATCGCGCCGGCATCACCGGCGACGACGGCCCCAGCCACCACGGCATCTACGACATGGCGTTGTTGTCCAAGGTGCCGGGCATGCGCGTGCTGGCACCCTCCAGCGTCGAAGACCTCCAGCAGATGCTCACCGATGCGCTCACGCTGGCCAACTCGGGCCCCGTCGTCATTCGCTACCCCAAAGGCGTGGCCCGCAGCGTGGGCGAACACGAAGTGGGCAATGGGTTGGCTGCACGCAAGGTGCACGCAGCAGATGGTGCGCGTGTGTGCGTGTTGGCCATCGGCAAGATGGTGGGCGCAGCGCTCGATGCGGCAGCGACGCTTGCAACCCGTGGCGTTGGCGTCACCGTATGGGACGTGCGCTCGTGTGCGCCATTGGACGAGACGATGCTGGCTGATGCTGCATCGCACGGCGTAGTGATCACGGTTGAAGACGGCATCCGCGACGGCGGCATCGGCATGACGATCGAAGATGCGCTGAATGCGCGCAGCAACGCGCCGCGCGTGCGGGTGCTCGGCATTCCCACGCGCTTTATTCCACAGGCAAAGCCGCAGGCGATTCTCGCCTCGTTAGGGCTTGACGCGCAGGGTCTCATTTCCACAATCGAGGAGGTGCTGACGTGAGCAACAACAACAACATTGTCAACATCGACGGCCGCGACCGTCGCCCGTGGGCGCTGGTGTCGCGCGAAAAGTTGCTCCGCGCGGCGATTGCCGAAATCGCCGACCGCGGCTACGAAAAGGCGCGGCTCGTCGACATTGCCAAGCGCGCCGACCTCACGGTAGGCAGTATCTACACCTGGTTCGAGGACAAGACCGACTTGTTCAACGCCGCACTCGAATTTGCCATTGCGGACGCGCAGCGTCAGAACGAGGACCTCATCGCTACCGACCGCTTTCACGAAGTGTCGGCAGTTAACCAGTTCCACTGGGTCGCGGTTATCGCGGCGTTGCTCCCCCGCAAACTCGACGATCAGGCAAGTGGCCCCAGCGAAGCACAGCGCTTGCTGCTCGAGGCACTAAAGGCGTCGTGGCGCGACGAGGAGACCCACGACGCGATCCTGCCGCAAATCTCAGCGTTTCTCTCGCAATATGAAACCGTGGTCGATAACGCGATGGCCGACGGCTGGATCGACAAGAGCCTCGATCCCAAGTTCATCGCCCGCCTGTTTATGGCGCTGCCGGTCGGCCTCACGCTGCTCACGCTTGCCGGGCTCCCCGAGCTCGACAACATGAAGTTCATCGAGGTCTTCAGGCGCTTTACCGAAGCAATCGCGCCCAGCGACTCGTGACACTGGCCGACGAACTGCTCGTCGCAGTGTTGGCGGCCGATGCTGCCGATGCCGTCACGCTGCCCGCGTTTCGCGACCCGACATTTGCCATAGAACTCAAGGCCGATCGCACCGAGGTCACCGTTGTCGATCGGGCGGCCGAAGATGCGGTACGCCACACCATCGCCGCGGCGCGGCCCACGCATGCGATCCTGGGCGAAGAGTTCGGCACGACGGGCGATGAGCGATCGGCCTGGCGCTGGGTAATTGACCCGATTGACGGCACCAGCAACTTCGTGCGCGGCGTGCCGGTATGGGCCACGCTGATCGCCCTCGTCCATAACAACGTTCCGGTGCTCGGCCTCGTGTCGGCGCCCGCGCTCGGCATGCGCTGGTGGGCCGTGACTGGCGGCGGCGCATGGTGCAACGGCACAGCGATCCACGTGAGCGAGGTGCGCGACCTAGCCGAGGCCCACGTCAGCATCACCCCCAACGACGCATGGGGCGCAGCCGGCAAGCTCGAGGCACTCACGCACCTGCAACGATCCGCCGCTCGCGCGCGCGGCTTCGGCGACTTCTGGCAACACATGCTCGTGGCCCAGGGCGCAATCGACGTCGCCGTCGACGCAATCGGCCTCGGCAGCTATGACACCGCGGCCCTGTACCCCATCGTCACCGAGGCGGGTGGCCGCGCGACCGATCGCTTCGGCGCAGTCGACTGGCAATCGAACTCACTGATCACGACGAACGGCCTGCTGCACGACGCCGTCGTGACGACGCTTGCCTAAACGCTTCAGTTCGTTTCGCGCAGCGCGGTGCGTATCGTGCGCGTCGCCACGATCATGATGAGCACGGCGAACGAAATGTTGGAGGCCGTGTCGCTGATGCGCGTTGCTACCCACGCGCCGGCAAATGCCACCACCACGCCGGGCAAACCGACGAGGAGTGCAGCTTCCACGTCGACGTTGTCGTTCACGCGATTGCGCCAGGTGCCAACAATGGCAGTGGGCACCGTGACGGCCACCGCCGTGCCCTTAGCCAGCACCGAGGGAATGCCTTCGACGATCGTCATGTAGGGCACGAGCACGATGCCGCCGCCGAGCCCGAGTAACCCGGCGATTCCACCGGTGGCCAACCCCACGAGCACGAACCCCACCACCGACAACGCATCAAGCGGCGCGCGCCCACCTCCCGACACATCGAAAAACAGTCGCACTCCGGCGACGACGAGCAGAATGGAAAACACAATTGCCAACTTGCGCTTCGCGATCACTGCGAGCAGCGCAGTGCCGATGTATGCACCGGTCATCGCACCCGCGGCGAGCCACAGTCCGACAGCCCAATCCACGTTGCCGCCGCTGCCATAGGCAAGCAGACTCGCCACCGAAATCGGCAACACCGCGGCAAGCGACGTGCCGTGCGCGCGACGCGCGTCCATCTTGGCGATGTACATGAGACCCGGCACGATGAGGATGCCGCCACCAATGCCGAACAGCCCGGAAAGAAACCCCGCGGCCACACCTACGCACACGAGCAGAAGACTGCGGCGCGAAACGGTCATCACCACACCACTACCGCGAGCGCCGCGCATCAGCATCGCGCAGCATCGCACTTGTTGCTGCAACCGCATCGGCATGGCGACGCGCGTCCTCGGCCGTCACCACGCCGGGCAACTCCACCACCATCGACATAGCGTCTTGCACCGCGCGGCGCTGCCAGGCGGTAGCAACACCCGTGTACGTGCCGCCGGTAATGCGACGCATTGGCATGCCGGTGAGACGCGCATACGTGCGGCGCAGTCGCCCCTCGAGTCCCGTCGACGGCGAAATGACGTTCAAATCTTGGTGATACCAGATGCCGAACCGCGGCTTGACGCGCCGAATGAGCGCCATCATGACCTGCGTCTCCGGCTCTGAAGCGCGCGCGTCACCGGCGAACTGCCAATACCCGCGTTCGCCGAGCGGTGCCCACAGATAGGGAAAGTTGCGATTGAGGTCTACCCGGTTGGCGTTGCCGCGCACGTTGAGCGCGAGACCGTCGGGGTTCATGTTTGGCACAATCCACCACTGCACCCCAGCGGGCGGCGTCATCGTCTGCAAGATGTCAGTGACCATCAGCCCCGCCTCTTCCCGACCGTGAATCACGCCGACAATTAGCACGGGCACGCCGCGCGGGTCGCCCATGCGAATCACCTCGATCGGACGACCCTGCACCGAGGTGCCGATCACTTCACGATCTCCTGCTGCGGCACCCGATGCCACAGCTGTGGGCACAACAACGAGTAGTGCAACAACAAGCGCAACTAGTCGGCGCAGGCGACGCCTCCGCCCAATACGTAGCGATTGGTCACGTCGTAAAACACCACGCTCTGACCGGGCGCAACGCGACGCTGTGGCTCGACCCACGTCACGCGCACAGTGTTGTCGTCGTCGATGGCCACGACGGCCGGCGTCGCGGCGCCGTGCGCGCTCGACTGCACGAGCACGTCGGCCGTCACGCGTAGCCGATCGGCATCAGTCGTATGCGCCCACGTCACATCCGCCACGCGCATCGCATTGGTGAACAGCAACGCCTCGTCACCAATGGTCACCCGCGCCTCGTTCGTGTCCACACCCACCACGTATTGCTTCGGCGCGCCTCCCGGCAGCCCCAAGCCCTTGCGCTGGCCAATCGTCACCAACTCAATCGCCTCCACGCGGCCGGCCACGTTGCCCGCAGTGTCTACTACCGAGGCCGGTCGAAACGGAATGCGCTTGCCAAGGAATGATTCGCGGCCGCCGGTGCGACTGATGAAACACACGTCCTGGCTGTCGGGCTTGGCGGCGGTGCGCAAACCGAGCGCAGTCGCCTTGGCGCGCACCTGCTCCTTGGTCATCGACCCCACGGGAAACAGCGTGTAATCGAGTTCGTCGCCGGCGATCATGTGCACGACGTAACTCTGATCCTTGGCCTCATCCACCGCGCGCGTCACGCGACGCTTGCCAAAGTCGTCCACCTCAATCTGTGCGTGATGCCCCGAGGCGACCGCGTCGAAACCCAGCAGCCGTGCGCGCTCACTGAGGCGATCAAACTTGAGGTGTCGGTTGCACTCGATGCATGGGTTCGGGGTGAGCCCCTCCACATGCGCGCGCACGTACGGGTCGACAACATGGCGATCGAAATCGTCGGAGAAGTTGAACACCAGGTGATCGATGCCCAGCTGTTGGGCCACGCGTCGCGCATCGTCCACGTCGGATACCGAGCAGCATCCCGTGTCGCTCTCGCCGCCCCACAGGCGCATCGTCACGCCCACCACTTGATGGCCAGCAGCCAGCAACTCGGCGGCGGCAACCGAGGAGTCCACGCCTCCGGACATCGCCACGAGCACCTTCATGACGTTCAGGCTATTGGGCTGCGAGGCGTTGCTAGCGACTGCGCAGGTGCCGCACCGCGGCTACCACCACGTCGATCGCACGATCGATGTCGGCGTCTGTGGTGGAGTGGCCAATGCTCATCCGCAACGCGCCGTGGGCCAGGGCCCGCTCGACGCCCATTGCCGCCAACACGTGCGACGGCTCCATCGCCCCACTCGCACACGCCGACGCCGCAGATGCACACACATCGGATTCGTCCAACAGAAACAACAGCGCCTCGTTTTCGACACCCGGGAAACACATGTGCACCACACCCGGCACGCGACGCTCGCGCGGCACAGTGGTAATCGCATCGTCGATTGCTGCGGTGATGCCGCTCGACAACCGCGCGCCGAGCACGTCGAGGCGTGCAACCTCGCTCGGGCGCTCGGTATCGGTAATTGCCAACGCACGCGCGGTAGCCACGATGCCGGCCACATTGTGGGTGCCACTGCGCCGGTCGCGCTCTTGGCCGCCACCCAAAATGAGTGGCTCCACATGACGACCCGCGCGCATCGTCAATACGCCGACACCCTTCGGCCCGCCGAACTTGTGGCTCGACAACGACAGCGAGTCGACCAAAGACGTCACCTCACGCAGGTCAAGCCAACACGCGGCCTGCACCGCGTCGCTGTGCAGCAGCGCATCGGGGCGATGCTTACGCACGAGGCGCGATACCTCGCGCAGCGGCGTGATCGTGCCCACTTCGTTGTTTACTGCCATCACCGATACCACTGACACGTCAATCGACTCGTCGGTAAGCACACGCTCGAGCGCCGCCATATCGACCGCGCCGAATTGATCGGTGCCGACCACCACACCACTCACGTGTTCCACGCAGTGCAACACCGCGTGATGCTCGGCCGCCGGGCACACCGCCACGCCGCCACTACGGCGCACTGCGCCCAGAATCGCCGCGTTATCGGCCTCGGTGCCGCCGCCAGTAAAAATCACCTCGCCCGCCGCACACCCCAACACCGCGGCGATCTCGTCGCGGGCCTCGTCAATGGCCTGACGGGCCTGGCGCGCAAAGCGATGCGCGCCTGCGGGATTGGCGTACATCCCGTCCAGGTACGGGCGCATGACCTCGATCGCCTCAGGGCGCATTGGGGTCGATGCAGCGTGATCGAGATACGTCACCATCGACGTCACACTATCCGTACCGCGGCACGCGAGGTCTTCGGCGCCATCGTTGCGAGACTGCAGGCGTGACGTATTCCGATAACCGCTACGGCGATGTTTTTGCCGAGGTCTACGACGCGTGGTACCACGACCTCGACGATGTCGATACGTGTGTTGGCTTCATCGCCGATCTTGCCGACGATGGCCGCGTGCTCGAGCTTGGCGTTGGCACCGGCCGCTTGGCAATTGCCCTTGCCGAGCGCCTACCCGTTGTCGGTATCGACAACTCGACGGCCATGCTCGAGGTGCTGCTGGCGAAGTGTCCGTCAACGGCCACACTGACTGCCGTCGCCGGCCACATGGTGGCAGACATGCCCGCCGGGCCCTTTGCCGTGGTGCTCGCCGCCTACAACACGCTCTTCAATTTGCTGCACGCCGATGAGCAACGTGCCTGCCTTGCCGAAGCCTCTGCACGCCTCGCAGTCGGCGGCCACGTGATTATCGACTGCTTCGTCCCGGCCGCGCCGATGCCTGCAACCTCCATCGGCGAACCGCGCATGCGCGGCGATGCGCGCGTCGCCACCGAAGTACAGGTCGATGTACCTGCGCAACGCATCGACGGCACGTTTATCGAAACGTATGCGTCGGGGCGCGTGGTGCGGCGCCAGTGGGCGGTGCGCTACGCCTCGGTCGAGGAGATAGACGCGATGGCGCACGCGGCAGGACTGGTGTGCGAAGAGCGGTGGTCGTCGTATGCCAAGGATCCCTTCACCGACGACAGCGTGCGTCACATTTCGGTGTACGGTCGCGCGGCCTAGTACGGTCGCGGGCATGGCACGCATTGAAGTAGGCATCGATCTCAACGCCACCGTCGATCACGTGTGGCGCGTGGTCGAACCCGTGGAGCGTCACGTCGACTGGATGGCCGACGCCGTGGCTATTCGATTCGTTGGTGACCAAACGCGTGGCGTCGGCACCGCGTTTCTGTGCGATACGAAGGTGGGGCCGATCACGCTCACCGACAAGATGGAAATCACCGAGTGGGAGCCTGGGCGCGTCATGGGCGTGCGTCACGTGGGTGTCGTCACCGGCACGGGGCGTTTCACGCTCACGCCTATTGACGGCGGCACGCGCACGCGCTTCGTGTGGGCAGAAGACCTGCGCTTCCCGTGGTGGCTCGGTTCGCGACTCGGCGAACTCGTCGGCGGCAAGATCGTGATGAAGGCCATCTGGCGACGCAATCTGCGCAAACTGCGCACACTCGTCGAAGCCGCGTAAGCCGACTACAGCGCGCGCACCACCGCGGTGGCAAACGCGGCAAGCACTACCACCGCAATGAGTGGCAACTTGCGCCACGCGGCAATCGCCGCCACACCAAGCCCCACCACACGCGCATCGAAGGTCCACTCCTGACCAACGGAAAACGTGTCTTTCAAAATGAGCGCGGTGAGCAACGCGGCAGGAATCAGCGCCAGGCATCGCGTGAGTGGCTCGGGCAGCGTGCGCGCGCCCAACACGACAAACCCCAGTGCCTTGAAGGCATAGGCGCCAAGCGACAACGCAATCACGAGCGACCAACTCATCGCGGTTCCCGTCATGCCGCGGCCTCAGGTGATGATGACTCGCGCGGCACACCGAGCCCCACAAAGATCGCCAGGCCCGAGGCCAGCACGGGAACACCGATCGGCGTGAACGGAATCGTCGCTAAGCAAATCGCGCCGCCGATAATCGCGGCCTGGCGGCCTTTGCGATGCGCAAGATGCGGTACCAGCATCGCCACGAACGCTGCGGTGAACGCCACGTCAAGACCAAAGCGTTGCGGATCGATCGCGCTGCCGGCCAGCGCACCGAGCAGGGTGCCGATATTCCAAAACGAATACAGCGCAATCGCCGTCGTCCAGAACGCGGTCTTGCGCAGGCGCGGGTTGGATTGCGCCATGTGCATCGCGGTGGTTTCGTCGATCACAAACTGTGCGGTCAGCAGGCGCTTACCGAGCGAGCCGCGAAAGTACGGCGCGAGTGCAAGCCCGTACACACCGTTGCGCGCGGCCAACAACAACGCGCCGCCGAGCGCAGCGCCCACCGTGCCGCCGCCGCCGATCACGGCCATCGCCGACATCTGCGAGGCACCGGTGAACGTGAGCAGACTGAGCGCACACGTTTGTGCCACCGATGCGCCCGCGCTTACCGCCAACACGCCAAACGACAACGCGAACACGCCGACGGCGGCACTCAACGTGAGGCTCGCCGACACCACGCGGCGCGTGTCGCTATCGAGACGCACTATTACGCGCCGACGCCCTTGAGCATTTCGTCGGCCGCCGCCCACGGGTCGGTGGTGTGCGCGGCAACATCATGTTGCAGCGACTCCCAACGCTCCCCGGTGCACAACTCGCGTGCCCGCTGTTCAAGTCGTCGCTCGATGATTTCGCGCAACTCCTCACGCAGGCGCGCGCTGCGACGTTCGGCGAGCAGCCCCGAGGTCTCCATATGGGCACGGTGCTCAAGAATCGTTGCCCACAACTTCTCGACGCCCTCGGCGCTCGTGGCCGTCGTCATCACAATCGGCGGTCGCCACGCGTCGTGCGGAATATCGGACAAATCCAACATGCCCTCTAAGTCGCGACGCGTTTCGTCGGCGCCCTTGCGGTCGGACTTGTTGATCACGAAGATGTCGGCGATTTCCATGAGGCCCGCCTTGTTGGCCTGCACCGAGTCGCCCCAGCCGGGGTTGACCACGACGACCGTGGTGTCAGCCTTGCCCACAATCTCCACTTCCACCTGACCCACGCCGACGGTTTCCACCAAGATCCACGGACTGCCCACGGCATCCAACAGACGAATTGCTTCACTCGTAGCCAGCGACAACCCACCCAAGTGCCCGCGAGTGGCCATGCTGCGAATGAACACGCCGTCGTCGGTGGCGTGATCTTGCATGCGCACGCGGTCGCCAAGAATCGCGCCGCCGGTGAACGGCGAAGACGGATCGATCGCCAGCACTGCAACCGGCACGTGCAGCGCGCGCAGGTGACCGATCGTTGCGCCGGTCAGCGTGCTCTTGCCGGCGCCGGGTGCACCTGTGATGCCAATTGTGTAAGCGCTGCCGCTTTGCGGGTACGACAGGCGGCCCACCGCGCGCGCGGGTTCGCCGCCGCGTTCAACAAGCGACAGCAGGCGCGCAAGTGCACCACGATCTCCCGTCTGGGCTTGGGCGAACAGTTCGTGTGGGTCGTGACTACGCGGCGCCACTCAGTCGACCGCCACGACTTCTTTAACGCCATCCACACGGTCACGCATGATGCGTTCGATGCCCGCCTTCAACGTTTGATCCGACGCGGGGCACGTGCCACACGCGCCTACCAACGTGACCGTCACCACGCCGGTGGCTTCGTCCACGCTGCGCAGCACGATGTCGCCGCCGTCGGCCTGCAGAGCCGGGCGGATGACCTCGATGGTCTCCTCGACTTGGGTTTGCATGCTCACGCGATTCTCCAATTCATCACTACGCCTCTACGATACGGGGGTGCTCGCGCATCAAGGTGGTTGGGATGAAATCTTGCTCATTGCAGGACCGATTGTCGTAATCGTCCTCCTGTTGTGGCGCGCAACACGGGCCGCAGAACGCACGCAACGCGAAAACGCGACAAGCAGCGACGCTACGAGCGCCGACTAATTCGGGCGCCGATTCCGACCAGGCGTCCCACCAGGTCGTCGTATCCCCGATCAATGTGGTGCACCGCACCAATGACCGTCTCGCCACGCGCAGCCAAGCCCGCCACCACGAGCGCGGCGCCGGCCCGAATGTCGGGGGCCGTCACGTGCGTGCCGGTGAGTTCGGCCACGCCGCGAATCACCGCGTGGTGACCATCGATGGAGACGTCGGCGCCCATTTTGACGAGCTCATCCACGTAGCGAAAACGTCCGGGATACAGGTTTTCGGTGGCGATGCCCGTGCCGTCGGCCACAGCCAACATGCCCACGAGCAGTGGCTTGTAGTCGGTGGCGATGCCCGGGTACGGCAGTGTTGCAAAGTCGATTGAGCGCAGCCGCGCATCCACCACCACGCGCAGGCCGTCCGGCTGCGGAGTAATGCCGATGCCCATTTCGGCGTAGCGATTGAGCAGCATCTCCATGTGGTCGGCGCGCGCGCCACGCACGAACACATCGCCGCCACACACACCAACTGCGGCAATGTACGTCGCCGCCTGCACGCGATCGTTGATCACCACGTGGTCGACGGCACGCAACGCAGATGGTGAGACGCCGGTAATCACCAGTCGATCGGTGCCCACGCCGTCGATGCGCGCACCCATGTCAGTGAGCATCGAACACAGGTCGCTGATCTCGGGCTCGCGCGCGGCGTTGTCGATCACCGTGACGCCGTCGGCCAGTACCGCCGCCGTGAGAATATTCTCCGTTGCGCCCACGCTCGGAAAACGCAGCGTGATTTCGGCGCCGCGCAGCACGTCGGCAGTTGCACGAACGTCGTTGGGTGTCAGCTCGAAGTGCGCACCCATCGCCTCGAGACCCGCGACGTGCAAATCGATCGGGCGAGCGCCGAAGTCGTCGCCGCCGGGCAAACCGATCTCGGCGCGGCCAAAGCGCCCGAGCAATGGCCCGAGCAGGTTGATCGAGGCGCGAATGCGATCGACGTACTCAAACGGGGCGACCGGAGTAATGCCGCCCGTATTGACGATCACGAGTTCGTGTGCGCTCTCGCGATCACAGCGCAGGCCGAGCGCCGTCAGCAGGTCGGCCATGATCGCCACGTCGGCAATGTCGGGCACATTCGACAACCGATACGTGCCCTCGGCGAGCACGGTGATGGCCATCAACTTGAGTACCGAGTTCTTGGCCCCCGGCACCTGAATCTCGCCGCTCAGGTGTTCGGAGCGCTGGACGACGATCTCCATGAGGTACTCAGTATGCTCGCGCGATGAACACCGCCGCGGCGCGTCTTGGCAAAGCGCGGTCGGTGTTGGCTCTGGTGTGGCCGAGCGGTCTTGATGCCCGCCAGCGCCGGGTGATCGTGCTCTTATTTCTCGCCACCCTCCCGAGCGCATACGTCAACACCGTCTTCACCCAGACGGTCGCCTTCGCCTCCGAGGAATTCGACATCGGCCCCCGCGGCCAGGGCTTCGCCGCCGCCATCGTGCGCTGGGGCATCGTGATCGCACTGCCCTTCGCCCTGTATGCCGACAAGCTTGGGCGTCGCCGCATGATCGTCGTCACGGCCTGGCTCGCCCCGCTTGTTACTGCACTCGGTGCCGTCGCGCCGAACTTCAGCGTGCTCGTTGCCACGCAAACGATCGGCCGCCCACTCGGCATCGCGCTTGGCATTTTCATTGTCGTATTCGCCACCGAAGAAATGGGCAACAACACCCGCGCGTGGGCGCTCAGCATCCTCGCCATCGCCAGCGGCATCGGTGCTGGTTCTGCAGTTGCCGCACTCCCGCTGGCCGGATTATCACTTTCCTCGTGGCGACTTATCTACGTCGTTGGACTCGCGTGGCTGGTAGTTGCCATCGTGCTGATGCGATCGCTTCCCGAAACACAACGGTTCCTCACGCTGCACGACGCGCCTGCCGTTGCCCGTCATGCCCACATCCATCGTGATCGCATGGCGGTGCAAATCATCGTGGCCGTGCTCGCCAACGTGTTCATTGCCGCGGTGTCGATTTTTCAGATCCGATATCTCACCGAGGTGCGCGGCTATTCGGCATCTCTCGCCTCGCTGTTCACCATCGTCACCGTGGTGCCATCGTCGCTCGGGCTCATCATTGGCGGCCGTCTGGCCGACAATCGCGGCCGCAAGCGCATTGCGGTGATCACCATTCCACTCGGTGCACTGTTGATCACCGTTGCCTACACAACGTCAGGCCCCATCATGTGGCTCGGCACATTGTTTGGCGGCATCTGCCTCGCACTCGCCTACCCGGCAATGTCGGTGTTTCGTAGCGAGCTATTTCCCACCGCCAAGCGCAACCTGGCCTCCGCGCTCATCACCACCGCATCGCTCGTGGGCGGCAGCGTCGGGCTCATCGGCGCGGGCATCGCACTCGATGCGGGCTATTCATATGGTCAGGTAATGGGCGTGCTCGCACTCGGCCCACTGGCCGTGAGCATCATCGTGCTAGCGAAGTATCCCGAGACAGCCAACGTGTCGCTCGAGGAACTCAATCCCGAAGACCGCCGCGCCTGACCGCTATTCAATCCCCGCGCGATCGGGTCGCCAGAACGTGCGCGTGGCCAGCGACTCCTTGTCGACACCCAGACCGAATGCATGTTGGCGCACCTGCTGGTTGAGCGCCTGCTCTCCCACGAGCACGACGTAATCATCTGCCTGTGGCGCCGTGTTCGTCACCCAGTCGAGTAACTCGTCATTTGTGTCCACCACGTGCGCTGTCGCTCCGGTGAGTGCTACCACGTCTTCGGGCAGTACCTCACCGATGATCGCCACGTGCACACGGCCCGCGTGTGATGCACCAACCGCACGTGCCACGCCGACTGCGGTGTCATCGCCCACGACCAGCACACGCGCGGCATCTGCGGGCGGGGTCTTCACCGGGCGCTCGGGCGCCAGGCCGATCACCGTCTGGCCTTCGGCCAACGCATCCAACCACCTCGTGGCCGGGCCGCGCGTCGTGCGATAGGCGACAAACTCCACGCTGCCCTCGCCCACGCTGCTCACCGTGTAGCGCCGCAGTTGGCCGTCACCCACGTCGACGGCAATCGTGTCGAGTAATGCGAGAGCAGGCATCCCGCCCAGCACCACGCGCACGTGCGTGGTGCCCACGCGCACAACGTCGGCCACCGCCGCGGTGAACGCGGCGGTGATGTCGCGATAGGTCGTGCGTTCGGTCATGACAGTCCATCCATCCAGTTGGCAATCATCGTTGCCACTTCGCCATCGGCGCCTTTCAGCTCGTGTCGACCTCCGTCGATGAACGCAAGCGTGGGTTGCACGCCCATCAGCGCGCATGCCGCACGCAGTTCATCGGGCGTGGCGAACTCGTCACGCGTGCCGCTTACAAACAGCGACGGTACGCGCACCTGCGGCAAGTGTGCCGTGCGTAACTGGTCGGGCTTCTTCGGCGGATGCAGCGGATACCCAATGCACACCAACCCCGCAACGTTGAGCCCCTCGGCAATCGCCATGCTGCACATGCGCCCACCCATCGAACGCCCGCCGATGACGATGTCGCTCGTGGCGCATCCCAGTTCGTCGGCGAGTTGTTGCGTCTCGGCCACCACGCTCGCAACAAGTACCGGCGCCTTGTCCGGAAACTTTTTGCCTGCCTTGCGATACGGAAAGTCGGCGCGCACTACGGGCAGCGGCGCGAGGTGCTCGGCTATCGCCACCAACGCACTATGCGTGCTCGCGCTGCCGGCGCCGGGAAACAGCACCATGCCCGCAACGGACATCAGCCGAGAAGCACCCTGCGTGCCTCGCCGAGGTCTTCAATGCGTCGGCTCGCGTCACGCTCGTTGCCGCCATGGTCGGGATGCGCGGTGCGCAGGCCCTCACGAAACTTTGCCAAGACTTCCTTCTTCGACGGCTTCACCGTGCCTGCAGGGAAGCCGAGTATCTCGAGCGCCCACGCACGCGGGTCGGCCATATGCGAAATGGATGACGCGGCAGTGCCGGCCAAGTAGGCGACGAACGACTGCTCCAGTGGCCCGCGCCACGTCATCGCCTTGATCAACACGTTGGCCAATCGCCCGCGCGCCTGCACCTCGAGACGCTCGAGCACGTAGATCGCGCCCAACACCTGCTGCAGCGCGGTCGCACTTTCGGGAAACTCGAACGACACGCTCTCGCCGTCGCCGGTGAGTCGGTGCACGCTGCGCGCAAGCCCGTGGCGATCCACCTGAAAGCGGTGCCGCAGGCGCGGCTGCACCACGCGCTCGCCGCGTTCGATCTGACGAATCAGTCGCGTCACGTCGGGCACCATGTCTTCGTCCACCTCGGCCATGTGCGCGGCAACGACGCCACCCAACAAAATGCCGCCGAGCCCCGGCGCGGGATCAATCGGCAACATCACGTTGCCGAGCGCCAGTCGTCGCGTGGGCGTAAACGGACGCGAGTGCCAAATCTCTAACTCGGCAAGCACGTCGCGGGGGCGCTGGTCGTCGGTCATGTGCGCCCTTCTGTCTACTGGCTTCACGCCTCCGTCGCAGAGGCGAGCCAACGATCAGGCGTCAGTTTTCGTCGATGAATTCGACGCCGTCTATCGAATCCAAGCAGGAGTCCACCACGCTCTCGGTGCCGGCCGGCACCAACAACACGGCGCCATCCCAGCGGTAACCAATGTCGAGCGTGTCAAGCATGTCACTCAGCTGCTTGCGTTCGGCCTCGCTGAAATCGTCCAGCTCGTACTCGGTGATCGAGTCGTTGGCATCCTCATCGTCGTCTTCGTCTGCTTCGTCCTCGGCGGCATCAAAACGCGCCTCCAGTTCGTCGAGCAGGTCGTCAACAGTTGCCTCTACTGCTGTTGGCACGCACAGTTCGTCCCCATCCCACGAGTGGGCTATTTCGGCATCGGCCAGCGTGGCCACCACTTCGGCGCGCTCATCCACCGTCCATTCCGACAGGTCGTAACGCGTCGTTGGCGTTTCCGGATCGGCTGCATTCCATTCTCCGGACATAGGCGAGACGTTACTTCGTTTCGGTGCAGATCCGACCAACGACTAGTTTGGACGTGATGGCCGCACGCGAACGTCCCGACCGCAACCTTGCAATGGAGTTGGTGCGTGTCACCGAGTCTGCCGCATTGTCCGCAGCCCGCTGGGTAGGCCGTGGCGACAAGAACGCCGCTGATGGTGCCGCGGTCGACGCCATGCGCAACGTGCTCGAAACCGTCAACATGGACGGCATCGTCGTTATCGGCGAAGGAGAAAAGGACGAAGCGCCCATGCTCTACAACGGCGAGCGCGTGGGCAACGGCTCGTCCCCACTCACCGATGTGGCTGTCGACCCCATCGACGGCACCACCCTCACCTCACTCGGCCGAGGCAATGCGCTGTCGGTGATCGCCGTGGCCGAACGCGGCTCGATGTTCAATCCCGGCCCGTGCGTCTACATGGAAAAAATCGCCGTCGGCCCCGAAGCCGCGAGTGCCATCGACCTCACCCTGACCCCCACAAAGAACATCAAAGAAGTCGCGCGAGCGATGAAGAAGCTCGTCAGCGAAGTAACGGTGATGATCCTCGATCGTCCCCGCCACGAAGACCTCATCGCAGAAGTACGCAAAACCGGTGCGCGCATCCGCCTCATTTCCGACGGCGACATCTTTGGCGCCATTGCGGCGGCCTCACCCGACACGGGTGTCGACATGCTCATGGGCATCGGCGGCACGCCAGAAGGTGTTACCGCCGCTGCGGCGCTCAAGGCGATGGGCGGCGAGATCATCGGCCGTCTGCATCCACGCAACGACGCCGAGCGCGCCTCGGCCGAAGCCGACGGCTACGACTGTTCACGCGTGCTCACCACCGACGACCTCGTGCGCGGCGACGACGTGTTCTTCGCCGCCACCGGCGTCACCGACGGCGAGTTGCTGCGCGGCGTGCGCTACGACGCCTACGGCGCGCGCAGCCACAGCTTGGTGATGCGGTCGCGCAGCGGCACCATCCGATATATCGACACGCACCACCGCCACGACCGCATCACGGCCTACTTCACCGACGAAAATTTGTAATCGTCAGCGACGGGTTAACACGCGCACCAGCCGGCGCTGGGCACGCCGCGGCGTCACTTGCGAAATTGCCGCCAACACCTTGTACAAGAGACCAGGAACAATGACGGCCTTGCCCTTGGCTACCCCGCGCAGGCCGGCCTTGGCCACGCTGTCGACGCTTGTCCAGGCGAACGACGGAAACTGCGACTCGAAGCCCGTCGTGTTGGAAATCGATTGGAACTCCGTCTTAGTCAGACCCGGGCATAACGCAGAAACCCGCACGCCGGTGCCGCGCACCTCTTCGTGCAGCGCCTCGGTGAGGCTCGTGACAAACGCCTTGGTTGCCGAATACACCGCCAGGCCAGGGTTGGCCTGAAACGACGCGACGCTGGAGACATTGAGCACGAATCCGCGCCCGCGTGGCAACATGTGGTTCACCGCGGCATGGCTGATGCGCGTGAGCGCCACCACGTTGAGTTGAATCTCGCGGTCGAGACGGTCGACGTCGGCCACATACATCGGGCCCGAGGTGCCGAAGCCCGCGTTGTTCACCACCAAGTCGATCGGTGCCCGCGTCACGTCGCCGATGCGCGCCACCACGCGCGCAACACCTTCGGGTGTTTCGAGGTCGGCGATGAGCACTTCAACGTTGCGGTACTGCTGAGCGATTGCCTCCAGGCGATCGGCGCGGCGCGCAACGAGCACGAGCGACACACCTTTGGCACCCAAACGGTGAGCCATGCTTGCTCCGATGCCGCTTGAGGCACCCGTGATCAGCGCGGTCGTAAACGGATACGCGCTCACTAGTGGCGCTAGTGACGCGAGGCGTCAAGTCCGCCGGTGGCGGACAGTCGGGCATGCGCGCGGCGCAGCGCCGACTCGGCAGACGCGTCGTGTCCGGTGCGCATCGCCGTTTCGGCACGCTCTTTTGCCGCACGTGCGCGCGCCACGTCGATGTCTTCGGCCAACTCTGCAGAGTCGGACAAGATCGTCACGTGATCGCCGGCCACGTCGACAAAGCCGCCGTGCACCGCGAGGTCTTGCACCTTGCCGCCCGTCAGGAAGATACGCGTGTGGCTTTCGGCGAGTGCACCGAGGAAGGGAATGTGGCCGCGCAAGAACGCGATCTCACCACCCTCGAGGGTGCGCGTGACCACCTGCGTGGCCTCGCCCGAAAACAGCACGCGCTCGGGCGACACCACTTCGACGCGGAACGAACCGGCTTCGGCCATTAGGCAGCGTTCTCCTGGAGGGCCTTAGCCTTCGCCAACACCTGGTCGACGCCGCCCACGTTGAGGAATGCCTGTTCCGGCACCTCGTCGAGTTCGCCCTTGATGATTGCCTCGAAGCTCTCGACGGTGTCTTCCGTCTTGACGTACTCACCCTTCAAGCCGGTGAACACTTCGGCAACGAAGAACGGCTGCGACAAGAAGCGCTGCACCTTGCGGGCGCGGGAAACCGTGAGTCGGTCTTCTTCCGACAATTCGTCGAGACCAAGAATCGCGATGATGTCTTGTAGTTCCTTGTAACGCTGCAGGATTTCCTGCACGCGACGCGCCACGTTGTAGTGGCGATCGCCGACAACCTCGGGCGACAGAATCGTCGAGGTCGATGCCAGCGGGTCTACTGCGGGATAAATACCCAGCGACGCAATCTGACGCGACAACTCCGTGGTGGCGTCCAAGAAGGTGAACGTCGTGAACGGCGCCGGGTCGGTGTAGTCGTCGGCAGGCACGTACACGGCCTGCAGCGAGGTAATCGAACGACCGCGGGTCGAGGTGATGCGCTCCTGCAGCTGACCCATTTCGTCGGCGAGCGTGGGCTGGTAACCCACGGCCGATGGCATACGGCCCAGCAGGGTCGACACTTCAGAGCCGGCCTGCACGAAGCGGAAGATGTTGTCTACGAAGAGCAACACGTCCTGGTTCTTCACATCGCGGAAGTACTCAGCCATGGTCAGTGCCGACAGCGCAACGCGCAAGCGCACGCCTGGCGGCTCGTCCATCTGGCCGAACACGAGCGCTGCCTTTTCGAACACGCCCGACTCTTCCATTTCCAAACGCAAGTCGGTGCCCTCACGGGTGCGCTCGCCCACGCCGGCAAACACCGACACACCACCGTGGTTGGAGGCCACGCGGTTGATCATCTCGGTGATGAGCACGGTCTTGCCTACGCCGGCGCCGCCGAAGAGGCCGATCTTGCCACCGGCCAGATACGGAGTGAGCAGGTCGATGACCTTGATGCCCGTTTCGAACATGCGGCGGCTCGGCTCGAGCGCAGCGAAGTCGGGGGCCGGGCGGTGGATTTCCCAACGCTCAGTGTTTGCGAAATCGGCGTTGTCGCCATCCAAGCACTCGCCCCACACGTTCCATACGTGGCCGAGCGTCTTGTCGCCCACCGGCACGGTGATGCCGCGGCCGGTGTTGCGCACCGGCGTACCGCGCTTCAAACCGTCGGTCGGCTTCATGCACACCGCGCGCACGCGGCTGTGACCCAGCTGCTGCGCAACTTCGGCGAGCACGAAGATGTCCTTGCCGTCGACGGTGATGGTGAACTCGAGCGCCTGGTTCAACTCGGGCAGTGCGCCGCGCGGGAACTCGACGTCGATAACCGGTCCGGCGATCGCGACGACGCGGCCTTCCTTGAGGTCAGTTGCTGTTGCTGTGCTCATAGTGTCTCCTGTATCTCCGAACGTGTTACTTGCTCGAGCCGAGTGCTTCGGCTCCACCAACGATTTCCATGATCTCTGTCGTGATCGAGTCCTGACGCGCGCGGTTCATGATGCGCGAGAGGTTCTTGATCAGTTCTTCTGCGTTGTCCGTTGCCGACTTCATCGCGCGCTGACGGAACGCGTGCTCGCTGGCAGCGGCATTCAACAGCGCGGCATACACGCGGGCCTCGGCATAGCGCGGCAACAGCGTGTCGAGAATTGTCTCGGGCGTCGGTTCGAATTCGTATTCGGTGCCCGTTGCGCCAGCCTTGCCATCACCGCCGGCCACCACGTCGCGCTCGAGTGGTACGAGCGGGCGGCGCACCACTTCCTGCGAGCCAGCAGAAATGAAGCGCGTGTAGATGAGCTCGACGCGGTCGACTTCGCCGCGCACGAACAGGTCGACCACATGCTCGCCGATCGCCTTGGCATCGGCATACGACGGCGCATCCGAGAATCCGTTGAAGGACTTGCCGATTGTGTAGCCGCGGAAGCGGAAGTAGCCCTCGGCCTTGCGCCCGACAGGAATAACGACGTAGTTCTTGCCCGCCAACACGTCGGCCTTAACTTCGCCCTCGGTGGCGCGCATGACGCCCGAGTTGTAGCCGCCGCACAAGCCGCGGTCGGCGGTGATCGCCACGTAACACGTGGTGCGCACCGCGTCGCGTTGCTTCAAGAATGGCGAATCCAAACCCGACCCACCTGCGGCCAAGTCCTTCACCACTTCGGTGATGCGCTCGGAATAGGGAACGGCGGCGGCTACGCGCTGCTGGGCCTTGACGATGCGCGAGGCAGCGATCAACTCCATTGCACGCGTAATTTTCTTCGTCGCCTGCACGGAACGAATACGTCCGCGCAGGATGCGCTCTTGACCGCCAGCCATTGGTTACTCCGTCGCGAGCGTCTTGGCGCTTGCGGCTTCGCCGACTTCACCAGCCGAGGTCTTGGTGGGATCTACCTGCGTCGATGCCGAGGCCGCCTTAAATGAGGCCTTGAACGCCGCGACGATGTCGCCGAGGTCCTTTGGCACGTCCGACTTCGGGTCTTGGCGAATGCCCGACAACACGGCGCCGTGCTTGGCGCGCATGTGCTCGAGCAATTCGGTCTCGAAGCGACGCACATCGGCCACCGGGATGTCGTCCAGATACCCCTTGGTGCCCGCAAAAATCGACACGACCTGCTCCTCCACCGGCATCGGGCTGTTGAGCGGCTGCTTCAACAACTCCACGAGTCGATAGCCGCGCTCGAGCTGCGCCTTGGAGATCGCATCCAATTCGGAACCGAAGGTGGCGAACGCCTCGAGTTCGCGGAACTGCGCGAGGTCGAGCTTCAACGTTCCCGACACCGACTTCATCGACTTGATCTGTGCCGCACCACCCACGCGCGACACCGAGATGCCCACGTCGACGGCCGGGCGCACACCAGACTTGAAGAGGCTGTCCTGCAAATACACCTGACCGTCGGTGATCGAGATCACGTTGGTGGGAATGTATGCCGACACGTCACCGGCCTTCGTTTCAATCACCGGCAACGCGGTGAGCGAACCGGCGCCGTTGGCGTCGCTCAACTTGGCGGCGCGCTCGAGCAAACGGCTGTGGAGGTAGAACACGTCGCCGGGGTACGCCTCGCGACCCGGAGGACGACGCAGCAACAGCGACATCTGGCGATACGCCTCGGCCTGCTTGGAGAGGTCGTCGTACACCACGAGCGCGTGCTCGCCGTTTTCCATCCAGTGCTGACCCATTGCGCAACCCGCATACGGCGCGAGGTATTTGAACGGCGCCGGATCGGACGCCGGAGCGGCCACGACCACGGTGTATTCGAGTGCGCCGTACTGACGAAGCACTTCCACCGTCTGTGCCACCGTCGAGCCCTTCTGACCGATGGCCACATAGATGCACTTCACACCGAGGCCGCGCTGGTTGATGATCGTGTCGACGGCGACGGTCGTCTTGCCCGTCTTGCGGTCGCCAATGATCAACTCGCGCTGACCACGACCGATCGGGGTCATTGCGTCGATGGCCTTGATGCCGGTCTGCAGCGGCTCGTGCACTGGCTTACGACCCATGATGCCGGGCGCCTGGACTTCCACGCGGCGGCTCTGTGCGCCGATGATGTCGCCCTTGCCGTCGATGGGCTCGCCGAGCGCATTGACCACGCGGCCGAGCATCGCGTCGCCAACCGGCACCGACAGAATGCGGCCGGTTGCTTTGACCGACTGCCCTTCTTCGATCTTGTCCGCGTTGCCGAGTACCACGGCGCCAATCGAGTCTTCTTCGAGGTTCAGCGCCAAACCAACGACGCCGCCTTCGAACTCGAGGAGCTCGTTCACAGCGCAATCGGGCAGGCCGCTGACGCGGGCAATACCGTCGCCTACTTCGGTAACGCGGCCCACGGTGCGGGCCTCAACCGAAGGCGTGTAGCCCTCGAGACCCTTCGTGATTGCCGCCGCGATATCGCTCGCGGAGAGTGTGAGTTCAGCCATGGGGTGTATGTCCTTTCGAAAACGAAATCAGATCCGGGTCTTCAACTGCTCGAGCCGCGTGCGCACGGTGTCGTCGATCACTTCGTCGCCCACGACGGCAACAAGGCCGCCGAGCACGCTTTCATCGACAACGACCTTCAGGTTCACCGGCTTGCCGGTGACCTTGGTGAGCGCAGCGGCAAGCCGCTGCTGCTGATCAGCCGACAGCGCAATTGCGGAGCGCACTTCGGCAATCTCCTGCTGCTTCTCGCCTGCAGCGCGCTTGACGAGCGCGTCGATGATGGCCGGCAATTCGCGCACCTGGCCACTCGTGACGAGCATCGACACCAGTTGCACGGTGGCGGCGTTTGCCTTGCCGCCGAGCAGCTGCTCGATGACCTGCTGGCGCCGATCGCCAGGAATAGTGGCGTCGGTCAACGTTGCTCGCAGTTGATCGTTGGATTCAAAGGCACGTGCCACGCGGAAGAGTTCGTCCTCCACACGATCGAGTGAGCCTTCGGCTTGCGCAATTTCGAACAGCGCGCGTGCGTATGCCTCTACCTTGACGTTGCTCATCGGGAAGCTCCCACGCTCTGGATGAACGACTCGACCAGTTCAGCCTTGGTCTGCTCGTTCAGGGTTCGTTGCACCACGATTGGCGTGGCGCGAGCCGCGAGCATCGCGATCTCGGCACGCAGTTCGTCGGTGTTGCGACCGCGCGCTGCGGCGAGGTCGCTGTCGGCCTTGGCCTCAAGGTCGGCCACTTCGGCAGCAATGCGTGCGCGGCCTTCGCTCAACACCGCAGCGGCCTGCGTGTCGGCATCGGCCAAGATGCGCGAGCGCTCCGAGGCGATGTCGCCGAGCGCGGCGCGAATTCCCTTCGCGTCGGCATCGGCGGCAACCTTGGCGTTGGCGGCGTCGTCGAGTTCCTTCTGAATGCGCTCGGTGCGCCCGCGGAAGGACTTGACGACCATCGGGCCGGCGAACTTGACGAGGCCACCGATGACGATGACCGCAGCCAAACCGCCGTAGATGATTTCGCCAATTTCCGGATACAGCCAGTGGTGCGAGACCGTTGGGTCTTCTGCCGCCACTAAGACGTTGATCAAACGATTCATGAACGTGCTCCCATGACCTGTTGCACGGCTTCGCGAACGACGGACGCGTCAGGAGACTTGCCCACTGCAAGCTGCGCCGTTCGTTCGGTGACCTGTGCGACTGCTGCCGCGATTTGCTCGCGTACTGCCGCTCGTGCCGATTCGATTTCCGCCTCGGCAGACGCACGCTTCGCGGCGATGCGAGTATTCGCCTCCGCGATCTGCGCGTTGCGCTCGACGTCCAGTTGCTGGCGTGCCGCCTCAACGCGGGCCGCGGCCTGCGTACGAACTTCGGCGAGCGCCGATTCGTACGACGCTACGTCGCCTTGTGCGGCCAGACGCGTGGCGTCCGCCTGCTCGAAGTCACTCCTGATGCCGTCGTAACGAGCCGCCATGCCCTTGCGCACCTTCGGCACAAGGAACAGCCGCATGATGAACAGGAACACCAGGAACGCGCCGCCACCCCACAGGAAATCCTTGGGCTCCGGCGCGATGGGGTTGGGAATCGACTGCGCTTCGCCGGCGGTCGTCGTTTCCGACTCCTCCGCGGCAAAGCGGATCGACACCGACCCACCTTGTTGGTTCGTTACGTGGACGAGCATTGGTCAGGCGAACTTCAGAAGGATGAAGGCAACGAAGCCGATGAGGGCGAGCGCTTCGGTGAAGGCGGCGCCGAGGAACATCGTCGTGCGAACCATGCCGGCCGACTCAGGCTGACGCGCCATGGCCTCGATGGCCTTGCCGAAGATCATGCCGATGCCGATCGATGGTCCGATGGCGGCGAGACCGTAGGCCAAACCAGCCATCTGGGCCGCCGAAGTGGCCTTGGCCTCAGCAGCGGTGTACTCGCCGGCCTCTGCGGCAACTCGGACGCTCGCGTGAGCGATTCGGGTAAGAGCTTCCATTTTTCTATCTCCTATTTGTTGTGTTTCGTAGTGGGTTGCTGTCGTGAATGTATGAACTCTGTCTTAATGCTCTGGATGCGCAGCGCTACCGATGTACACCGACGCGAGGATCGTGAAGATGTACGCCTGCAGGAACGCAACCAAGACCTCAAACGCCGTGATGAACATCAGCAGCGCAAACGGCAGGACGCCGATGGGAATCAAGAAGAACCGCATGGTCTCGGCCTGGATCAGCGCCTCGGTGAGCAAGGCGAAGATCACGAGCAACAAGTGACCCGCGAGCATGTTGGCGAAAAGACGAACGGCGAGCGAAAAGGGGCGCACGATCAAGGTGGAGATCACTTCGATCGGGGTCACCAAGATGTACAGCGCCTTGGGCACGCCCGGCGGGAAGAGGATTCCCTTGAAGTAGCCGAACAGACCCTGATGCTTGATGCCGGTGGCGTTGAACACCAGCCACACCACGAGCGCGAGGAACGCCGGCACACCCATACGCGCAGTGGCGGGCATCTGCAAAAACGGAATGATTCCCGGCACGTTTAGCAAGTAGATGAACAGGAACAGCGTGAGCAAAAACGGCGTCCATGCCAAGCCGCCACGGCCCATCGTTTCCATGATGATGTTGCGCTCAATGAACTCGACGATGATCTCTGCCAAGTTGCGCGTGCCCTTCGGCGCCTTGCGGTGATCGCGCAACGACGCCACGAGGAAGATGCCACTACCAATCAACACCGCGAGAATCGCGATAATCGAAATCTTGTTGAAGTTGGGGAACAAGTCCTGCCAACGAAGGATCGTGTTGATCGGCGGGAAACTGAAGCCGCGCCCCTCACCCGCTTGGGGTGCAAGCCGCTGCGTGAGTTCCGCTACGAGAGTTGTTGCAAGCATGGTCATCCTGTTTGGTGGCTATTCGCCGTTGGTTGTACTTACGAGATCGGACTTCTTCGGCTTCACTCCGGGAAAAGCAAGCGACAGGGAAACATAGCGCAACTCCCACACCAGCAAGCCAAGATGAGCGACGATAAGTGTCGCACATAACGGAATGAGCTCGACCCAGGCGGCGTCGGCCACCACATACACCGCCACCGTGATAATGCCGAGGCGCACCAGGTAGCCAAACAACGTGGCGCCCATCAGCACCGCATACGAGATGCGTGCGGCATACGTGACAATCGCGGCAGCAAAGATGAAGTTGACGAGCACGAGTGCCAGGCCATAAGCGGCCGACAACGCGCCGTTGACGCCCCAGCCAAGGGCCGAGGCAAGCACAATCAGTGGCGCAACGATCAGGCCGCGCTTCACGAGATCGCGCACGATGGCGGCTTCGGGGCCCGCACCTTCATCGCGCATCGACAACACCGAGACCATGCGCGGATCGGTGGACTTCATTGCTGTGCCCCGCTCTTCGCGCGGCGATCAGCCTCGAGCGATTCCATCTGCGCGTTATATGAGTAATACATGCGAACGAAATTGCCGACAGTGGAAAAAATCACGAGTCCCACCGTGAACCACGGGAGCGTGTTGAATGCTGCATCCAACGCCAACCCGATAAGCGTGAACACGAGCACGCTGACCGCCAGCTCGGTGCCACGACCCAACTGCTGACTCGACAGTTGTTGGGTGTTCTTCGGAACCAATTTTTTGGTGAGGGATTTCATCCGCGCGAGCCCTGTGAGTGATCGAAATGAATGATGCGTATGGCGACCGCACGACCTTGTGAAAGGTTGAACAATCTGTGCACAACCTAGACGGAATGGCGGAAATCCGCCAAACGCTCGTGCACTTGTGCCGCTATTCGAGCCCCTCGGCCGAGTTGCGCGACCACCGGGGGTGCAGCACCGTAAACAGGGCCAGCGCCACGGCCGCGGCCAGTACCGGCCCAAAATTGGGGGTCTCGTTACTGAGCGCCGGCAGCAGCGCCACGGTGGACAACAACGCCGTCCAGGCCCACAAAATAACGACGGCACGGCGCGGGCCATGCCCCAGGGCAATCAGGCGGTGGTGCAGGTGCCCACGGTCGGCCTGCGTCAGGCCCTGGCGCGACACGGTGCGGCGCAACACCGCAAAGATCACGTCCACAATCGGCACGCCAAGAATGAGCAGTGGAATAAACAGCGGCGCCACAAAGAAGTACGTCTGTGCGCTGAAACTCTGCAACTGCGGATCGGCCCGGCCTCCCACCACGCTCGTGGACACGGCAAGCAATAGGCCCAGCAGCAGCGCGCCGCAGTCGCCCATGAACACGCGCGCAGGATTGAAGTTGAACGGCAGAAACCCGAGACAGACCCCCACCGTGATGATCGCAATCAGTGGCCCGATGTTGGGCTCAGACAACAGCGACAAGTTCTCGAGGTGCTTGCTGTAGACGAAGAACGATGCAGATGCAATCGCCACGATGCCAGCGGCCAACCCGTCGAGCCCGTCAATCAAGTTCACCGCCTGCGTCATGCCAATGAGCCACACCACCGTGAAGAGTGGAATCCAGTCGTCGGACAACACGAACACGTCCAAGAACGGCACGCGGAAATAAAACATCGTCACGCCAAACCACACGAGCGCGAGCCCGGCCACCACCGTGCCGGTGATCTTCATCGGCGCCGACACCTCACGAATGTCATCGAAGAGCCCGAGCACCGTGATGATGAGTGCGGCCAACACCACACCGATGATTTCGGAGTTGCCCTCCAAAATCGGATCGAAGCGATCCATGCGCGATGCCACGAACAACGCAAACAACAACCCCGCCAAAAACGCCACACCGCCGATGTTCGGCGTAGGCACGGGATGATTGCGTCGCTCGTCGGGCGCCGCCATCCATCCGCGCTTGCGCGCAACAACGGTGACAATCGGCGTCATCACCGCGGTAGCACCCGCGGCGGCAGCGCCGACGATCAGGTATCCAGTGAGATCAATCACGCACTCGTGGGATACACCGGGAACTTGGCGCACAGCGTCGCAACTTTGGCGCGCACTTCGGCAACCGCAGCCGCATCGGTGCGATTACGCAACGTGGTGGCGATGTACTCGGCGATGAGTGGCATCTCGGCTTCGGTCATGCCCTGCGTGGTCACCGATGGTGTACCGATGCGCACCCCGCTCGTCACAAACGGGCTGCGCGGATCGTTCGGGATGTTGTTCTTGTTGAGCGTGATGCCGGCTTCGTCCAGCACGATCTGTGCTTCCTTGCCGGTGAGCTCGGCGTCGAACGGGCGCAGGTCAACCACCATCATGTGCGTGTCGGTGCCACCCGAGACCAAACGGAAACCCTGCTTCGACAACGCCTCGGCAAGTGCCGCGGCGTTCTTCACGATCTGCTTGGCATACACCGGAAAGCTCGGCTGCAGCGCCTCGTGAAAGGCCACAGCCTTGGCCGCAACGGCG